>JAEEGI010003773.1_pt1 | contig 35940 bp, 36 predicted proteins | sample 8958751 | NCBI WGS metagenome assembly JAEEGI01 (sample SAMN16246545, study PRJNA631951) | gut metagenome | biome: gut microbiome; feature: rumen; material: KS-attached | host: Bos | place: Iran: Karaj | collected 2018-10 | reverse complement strand
TTTGTATTCTTGAAGCCTTCTCTTAACTTACGAAGTCTTTCCCAGGGATCTTCCTTAAGGAAACGAAGAGAAGCATCAAATGTAGCACCACCCCAGCACTCTACCGAATGATATCCTACCTTATCCATCTTTTCGACGATAGGAAGCATTATTTCGGTCGGCATTCTTGTGGCGATCAAAGACTGATGTGCGTCACGAAGGACGGTTTCAGTTATTTTAATAGGCTTATTTTCTGCCATTTTATTTTCCTCCATTTATTAATCTAATATAAATCGCGATATACGGATTTCTCCGTAGCTTCGCCACTTTCGAAATCCTACGTCCATTCGGAATCCGCTACTGCGTAGCTGCTTCCTCATGTCCGTTAGGAATTCGAATTCATCGAAATGTCAAGATGCAAGCATCTGACATTTCTCGACTTCTAATTCCTTTATCGCTCAAAATACTCCAAAGATAGCCATAAACGTTCCGGCTGCAACCGCAGTACCGATAACACCGGCTACGTTGGGTCCCATTGCATGCATCAAAAGGAAGTTTGAAGGATCCGCTTCGGCGCCGACTTTTTGAGAAACTCTGGCAGCCATGGGAACAGCGGAAACTCCGGCCGAACCGATAAGAGGATTAACCTTTCCTTTGGTAAGTACACACATAATCTTACCGAATATAACACCGGCTGCAGTACCGAATGAGAATGCTACAAGACCGAGTATAACAATTGCAACGGTTTCAAAGTTAAGGAATGCTTCTGCGCTTGTTGTTGCACCTACGGATGTGCCGAGGATGATAACAACGATGTACATAAGTGCGTTGGAAGCAGTTTCCTGAAGCTGTCTTACAACACCCGACTCTCTGAAGAGGTTACCGAGCATGAGCATACCTACAAGGGGAGCCGTTGTGGGAAGTAAGAGCGAAACGACTATTGTAACTACAATAGGGAAAAGAACTTTTTCAAGTTTGGAAACGGGACGAAGCTGTTCCATCTTGATTTTTCTTTCTTTTTCCGTTGTTAAAAGCTTCATGATGGGGGGCTGAATAATGGGTACAAGTGACATGTACGAATATGCAGCAACCGCGATAGGTCCGAGAAGTCTTGTCTGTCCGAGCTTACCTGCAAGGAAGATCGATGTAGGGCCGTCTGCACCGCCGATAATGGAGATTGCTGCGGCAGCCTTGTCGTTAAAGTCTACAAGACCCGTCTGGTTAATAAGAAGCGCTCCGAAATATGCTGCGAAAATACCGAACTGCGCAGCTGCACCGAGCAGGAAACTCTTGGGGTTTGCGATGAGGGGACCGAAGTCCGTCATGGCACCTACACCAAGGAAAATAAGTGAAGGCAAAATTGCCCATTCATCCAAAATGTAGAAGTAGTATAAAAGTCCGCCACCATGTCCGCCTTCGCCAAACGGTCTCATAATATCGGGATAGATATTAACCAAAAGCATACCGAATGCGATGGGAACCAAAAGCAAAGGTTCAAATTCATGGCGAATCGCAAGATAAAGGAAGAAACAAGCAACCAGTATCATTGCGGCATTTCCCCATGTCAAATTGAAAAATGCTGTCTGATGGAGGAGATTATCTACTGTATTGATTATATATTCCATCGTTTTTTCTCCTATCAAAAAGATACTGATTAGTTAAGTGTGGCAAGAAGCGCACCTGCTTCGATTGCATCTCCGACATTTACTTCGATACTAGCAACAGTACCGTCCTGAGGAGCAACAACGGGGATTTCCATCTTCATTGCTTCGATGGTAACTACCGCATCACCCTTCTTTACTGTATCGCCGACCTTGGTATCAATCTTGAATACCTTGCCTGCCGCACCTGCTTCAACTCTTACGGAACCTGCCGCACCGCTTGCCTTGGGTGCTGCAGCGGGAGCTGCTGCTTGAGGAGCTGCCTTGGGAGCTGCTTTTTTAACGGGAGCTGCAACAGCGCCTGTTGAAGCACCTTCTTCAACTGTTACATCATAAACATTGCCGTTAACGGTAATTGTATAATTTTTCATAATTACTTCCTCCTAATACTGGGCGTTCTGCCACTTTTTCGATTGAGATTTTCTAATGCTTCTGACAACAAATCCGTCCGTGGATGAATTGCCTTCGTATGCTGCAATTGCTGCGGAGATTACGGCAACAAGTTCATAATCGTCAACAAGTTCGCCCTCTTCTTTTTCAACAATATTAGCAATTGTCTTTTCAACAGATTTCTCTGTGGAAGCTGCCTGCTTTTTGGCTTTCTTATCCTCGATTGCTTTCTGAATCTTGGGAATGAGACCGAAAAGATAAATAATGCACATGATAAGAACCAATACAGAGAATACCGATCCCATACCGAGCATGGTATTAAGAGCGGCCTTTGTCATAGCCTCGCCCATAGTATATACGGGTGAAAATGTGATGTCTGTAATATTAAGGTTTTTGTCGTATGCGATGTTCATGTTTACATCACGCACACTGTAAAGAAGCGTTACGGTTACTTTGTATCCGTTCTTGTCTTCTTTGAGAATTACCTCCTCCTGATATCCCGTGAACTGACCGAGTTCTTCGTCTTCGGCAGCCAGGCAGGAATTTACGGCAGCCGTATAAACGCTTTGGCTGTCGAATGAGAGGCTGTATTCTTCCCATTCAGAATCCTTAATTTTATAATCATCTTCGCTGATGTTAATCAGAGCGTCTTTATCATCGTTTTCAACGATTTCGTTGACAAGGACTTCTCTGTTTTTGCCGATAACATCAATTACGTAAGACTCTACCGGAGCTTTTTCACATCCGGCAAACGCAAACATCGCAGAAAGACCGAGGCATAAGAATAATGTTTTTAATTTCTTCATAGCCGTTTTTCCTTTCATTGATTAAATGATGCCGTGCTTTTTAGCCGGACGATCCTCTCTTTTTGTATATAACATTTCGAATGCACCGATAATGTATTTTCTCGCATCTGCGGGATTGATGATGTAATCGACATATCCTCTCTTTGCTGCAGATGTGCAGGAATTCTGAAGTGCATCGTATTCTTTTGCTTTTTCTTCGATTACGTCGCTGCCTTCGCCGGCATACATAATCTGAGCGGCACTCTTGGAATCGATTGCGCCGATTTTTGCTCCTTCAAAAGCAAATGTTACGTCTGCGCCGATTGCCTTGGAGTTCATAACAACATATGCGGAACCGAGAGCTTTTTCCGCAATAACATTAACCTTTGCAACAGTGCTGTTTGCAAAAGCATATGTAAGCTTAGCCGATGCTCTTGCGATTCTCTTTTCGGAGCATTTGCAAGCCTTGAATCCCGTAATGTTTGTAAGCGAAAGAACGGGAATCGAGAAAGCATCGCAGAAATTGATGAATTCTGCGGCTTTTACACAACCTTCGGCCGTAAGCTTGTCTTCGAGTTCTTCGGAAACTTTGCCTTCTTCGTCGTAAACAACGCTTCTGTTACCCACGCATCCTATTGTGTTGCCGTTTAATTTGATGAAACCGCATACCATGTCTTTTGCATATGCAGCCTTAACTTCGATGAAATTGTAATCGTCGGCAAGATCGGAAAACGCAAGACGCGCATCCTTGTATGACGATCCTATTGCATTGGATGCTCTGTTTAAATCATCCGAACATTCAACATATTCAGCTTCTTCCTCGTTATTTGCGGGCAGGAAAGAAACAAGTTCTCTCAAAGAAGCAAGGATTTCGTCCTGAGTACCTGTGAAATCAACGATTCCGCTTTCTTCGGACTGGAATTTGGCCGAAGCTGTATCGCATTTTGCGGTTGAATTTCCGTCAAGTGTGTTGGGAGAATTAACAAAAAGCTTTGCATTCTCGCTTTCCATGTATGTGAAATCGGTAAGTGAAGGGATTATTGCAAGTCCGCCGCCACAGTTTCCGAAAACAGCAGTAATCTGAGGAATAACACCTGATGCAAGTGTCTGTTTCATATAAAGTTCACCCATGGCATTTAAAGCATCGGTTGCTTCCTGAAGTCTTAAACCGCAGGAATCGATTAATCCGATTACGGGCGCGCCCATCTTCATCGCCATGTCATAAAGGTTGCAAATCTTCTTTGCATGCATTTCGCCGATACTACCGTTTAAAACCGAAGCATCCTGAGCGTACACATACACAAGAGAGTCATTGATAACACCGTATCCGGTAATACAACCGTCCGAAGGGGTATCAATTTGCTTGAGATTGAAATCAGTTGCTCTTGCGGATACCAAAGCGCCGATTTCAACAAAGCTGTTTTCGTCAAGGAGAGCATTAATTCTCTCTCTTGCAGCAGAACTGGTACTCATAAGTACTACCTCCTATATATATTTAATTTGTACATTTTCAGGCGTGAGGCTTTAAAAAACCCAAAATCACGCAAATAATATTCTATCACAGAAATGTCAAACAAAGCAATAAATTATACATAGAAGGAATCTTCAAAAATACATAATATTTTCGGCTTTTGCGACCCTTTATTATCAATTTTCAACAAAAAAGAGACTTCCCGTCGGGGAAATCCCTTTTCATCCTATATTTCAACCGTTTCGGTCTTATCAGCATTGTAATTGAGCTCGCTTTCCGCCTGCGATCTGAAATCCTCCATCATATCGATACTGATTTGAGGAAGATCCTCGATGGAATCCACATTGAATGCCCTTAAAAACTGTTCGCTCGTACCGAAAAGAAGCGGTTTGCCCGGAGCATCCAGTCTGCCAAGTTCTTTTATGAGTCCGAATTCGAGGAGTTTGTTGATACCGAAATCCGAATTCACGCCCCTTATCTTCTCGATATCCATACGTGTTACCGGCTGTTTGTAGGCAATTATCGAAAGCGTTTCCAAAACCGAATCCGACAAAACGTTTTTCTTCGGGGCCGTGGCTATCTTAATAAGGTCGTCGTAATATTCGTCTTTCGTGCGAAGCTGAACGTTTCCTTCGAGCGTAACTATCTGAATGCCCCTGTCTTTCGAAGCATAATAAATTTTCATTTCTTCGATAACGTCTTTTATTTCGTTTTCTTCTTCTCCCAAGGCTTCGGCAATGTCTTTAATCGCAACGCTGTCGCCCATGGCAAAAAGAATTCCTTCGATTTTACCCTGTATTTCTTTGCGGTCCATTTTTAACTCCTGTAACAATTAGGTTTACATAATATCTATATGCTAACGTTCTCTATCGGCTTTTTGAGTTCTATGTCTATATCTCCGAAAGCGCTGTTTTGATTAACTTCGACGTTTCCGGTCTTAATCAGTTCGAGTATTACCAGAAAAGTAACTATCACTTCCATCTTGGTCTTTTGTTCGGACAAAAGGCTTCGAAAAGAACATTTTTTATGCGATGTGATGTATTTTGCTATATAATCCTGTTTCTGATTTATGTCAACCTCTTCTTTCTCGATCTTTCCGAAATTCGATCTGATGGGGTCAACCTTATCCTCGACTCTTTTCAGGCATGCATTAAATATTTCATTAAGGCTTATAAGTGTAGTTTCGCCTATCAATTCCTCGTAATCGATGGGTGCTTTGTAATTTCTTACTTCATCGGGGATGGAAGGATCTTTGTATAAATATTTGTCCGCATCCATCTGCATGTCTTTCAATTCAAAGGACATGTATTTGTACATTTTGTATTCGAGAAGTTTTTCGACGAGTTCGGCTCTCGGATCCTCCTCTTCGCCTTCTTCGTTTTCGACTTTCGGAAGAAGCATTTTACATTTGATGTCCAAAAGTGTCGCAGCCATAACCATGAATTCGCTGACCGTGTTCAAATCATCCTTTGGCAGTTCTTTTACATATTCAAGGTACTGTCTGGTGATTTCCACAATCGGAATATCGTAAATGTCGACTTTATTCTTTTCTATCAGATGAAGAAGCAGATCGAGAGGTCCCTCGAAAACTTCCAATTTAACGGGAATAGCCATTATAACTCCATTTTATTTCGAATCAAAAGTAATGAATATAAGTTCGCCCGGATTAAACAGTCTTAAAGGCAGAGTGTGAAAACCGATACCGCAGCTTACGATAAGCCGTATAATTGCGTTTTTGCTTGAAACATAAGAATCCGCGTATCGCACATATTTACCGTTTTCATCATAAACGCCTCCGGAATATTTGGGAAAAAATCTGAATCCCGGATGTGCAACCCCCCTTAAAAGGGGCACTCTTATCAGGCCTCCGTGCACGTGTCCCGAAAGAATCAAATCGCTTCCGTAAGCATTGTAATACTTAAAATAATCGGGGTTGTGCGCAAGAAGAATATTGTATTTGTCTTCCTCTTTTTTGCCGGCAAGAGATTCTATATAATTCTCTTCCATCGGATAAGTCTTAAATCTCTTGTAAAAAGATCTGTCTATATTTATGCCTGTAACTTTTATATTACACTCTTCAAAGAATTTTGCATCGTCGGATAAAATGCTGACACCGTATTCTTTGCATTTCGACTTGAATTCATCAAAAAGAGTTCCGTAAATCTCGGGATAAATCATCGCCCTGTATTCATGATTGCCGAGTGCCGTGTAAACGGGCGCGATTTCGGAGAGTTTTTTTAAGAAATCATAAGCTCTGTCCTGCTTTCTTTTTTTGACGGCAGTCAGAGTATCTCCGCCGCAAAGAATCACATCCGGCGCATATTCCCTTATGTCCTCGAAAAATTTCGGCGTACAGGAATAATTATGCAAATCCGAAACAAAGCAGACTTTAAGTCTTTTTTTGATTTTCGGATCGTAAATCGCAACGCTTCGAACCACATAACGGTTCAAATCAACAATATTTATAATGAATAAGATTGCAACGCAGGCAATCAATGCCCCCAAAAAATATTTCAACGAGGAATCCCTTCCTTTTGAATTAATTAACCGACGTCGGTTATTATACCACAAATCGGAGTATCGGGCAAAATAAAACTGCTGCGAACAATCGCAGCAGTTAAAATCATTAGTTATATTTACGCTTTCTTGCAGCTTCAGATTTTTTCTTACGCTTTACGCTGGGTTTCTCGTAATGTTCTCTCTTACGAATTTCCTGCTGAATGCCGGCCTTGGCGCAATTTCTTTTAAAACGTCTAAGCGCGCTGTCTAAGGATTCATTTTCTTTAACTTCAACTTTTGACACTTCTCAACCCTCCTTCAAGACCAAATCTGCGTGCACGGTCTAAAGAATAATCGCACAAATTGAATTATATCAAAAAAATGTCGTACGTCAAGAAAAAAATAAAATAAGCACCCGCTCTTCGCCTCTTTAATATCTTCTTTATTATAGATTTTGTATCGTAACAAGTTTATAATGTCTTTTGGACACAAAATGTCAGAATAAAATTTATATTCGCAAAAAAGGGGAAATTGTCATGATTGCGTTATTGTCGCGCATATTTATAAAAAACAGCAAATCTTATTCGGACGAAAACGTAAGAAGAAAATACGGAATGTTAACGGGAAGCGTCGGAATCATTCTGAATCTGTTTCTTTTTGCCGCCAAATTCAGCGTGGGACTTTTAACATCCGCCATTTCTGTTACCGCGGATGCTTTTAACAACCTCTCCGATGCGGGAAGCAGCATAATCACGCTTCTCGGCTTCAAGCTTTCGGGTCAAAAGCCCGATAACGAGCATCCGTTCGGCCACGGAAGAATCGAATATATTTCGGGGCTTTTCGTATCTTTAATCATACTCATCGTAGCCTTTGAATTAATCAAAACAAGTATAGGCAAAATCATTCATCCCGAAGAAGTTATAGTAAGTTCACTTACATTTATTTTTCTTTCGATTTCAATTCTCGTAAAACTGTACATGTTTGCATATAACATGATTTACGGCAAAAAGATCGCTTCGCCGGCCATGAAGGCAACGGCAGTCGATTCGATAAGCGATACGATCGCCACAAGCGTTGTTTTGATCTGCTATATTCTTTATGCAGTGTTCAATATAAAAATAGACGCATACGCAGGTATTGCTGTAGGTCTTTTTATCGCTTATGCGGGATTTAAAACATTAAAGGAAACAATCTCTCCGCTTCTCGGACAGACCCCGGATCCCGAATTCGTAAAAGAAATAGAAAATATCGTTCGTTCAAACGATTCGGTTATCGGAATTCACGACATGATTGTTCACGACTACGGTCCCACCAGAATCTTTGTTTCGCTCCATGCCGAGGTTCCCTGCGATAAGGATATTCTTTATCTTCACGAATGCATCGACAATATAGAGAACGAAATCAAAAACAAACTCAATTGCGAAGTATCCATTCATATGGACCCCGTGGATACCAACGACGAAAATCTTTTCGAAACCAAAGTTCTTGTTTCAGAAATTCTGAAAGAAATCGACGAAAGGCTCACACTTCATGATTTCAGAATGGTTCACGGCGAATCGCATTCCAATCTTATATTCGATGTCGTTGTTCCGCATAAATTCAAATTAAGCGAAAAAGAGCTGATCGCACAAATCCAGGAACAGGTTCGTACCAAGCATAAAGGATATTATTGTGTCATAAATATCGATAACGATTATTCGGGAATTACTAAATAATCTCCTTATTTTTTACTTCGCCGTTTTCCCATTCGAGAATTTTTAGTGTTTTGCCGACGCGAAGTCTTAATCCTTCGACTCTTCCGCTTTTCCATTCATCGGGAAGATTTGGGGAGATTTTTATACGCCGAAGGATTGTTCCTGTCTTTAAACACGCCGTACCATACAGAGTCTTCGTTCAGCTAAATTCTTTCGGTATGCACATTTCCGAAAACCATTCCGCCCAAACGCCCGTTTCCTATAGGAAGCGCTTCATTCCAGTTATTTGCGGGAGCATCAAATTCAATTTTATGGACATTAATCTCTTTCATAAATCGTTCTTTCATTTGTAAATGCCTTATTCAAATATAATTATGTTTATATTATATCTTATTTATTCACGAATATCTTTATTTCGTACGGTTATCTGCTTTTTTCCCCGATAAAACATATTTTGAAAGAATCAATATTTCTTTCGATTCTCTTGACAGAGTATTGCAATCGTGTTAATGTAGTATTGTAAACTACATGATAAGGATTTAATAGATTGTGAGGTGGATATTATGAGTGATATCGAAGTTTTTAAATCTCAATCTTTAAAAGAAGAAATAAGCAATGCCCTATCCCACGGTATCGGAGCGGCTTTATTCATCGCCGGAACCGTAATAATGATTGTTCAGGCAGCAATAGGAAAAAAAGGTGCGCTTGCCATTACAGGTGTATCAATTTTCGGAGCAAGTTTAATTCTTTTATACCTTACTTCCTGTCTCTACCATTCGCTTACGAATTATAAAGCAAAGAAAGTTTTCAGAAAGCTCGACCATTGCATGATTTTCCTGCTTATAACCGGAACATACACACCTATATGCCTCTCTCTCATCGGAGGTTTTGTAGGATGGAGCGTATGGGGCATCAATATGGCTTGTACCGTTCTCGGCGTAACGCTTAATGCCATATCGGTAAGGAAATTCGATAAGATTTCCCAGATACTTTATATCATAATGGGATGGTCCATCTTAATGGCTTCCTATTCGGTAATAAAGGTGATTCCCCTTCCCGGACTTTTGCTCGTATTGCTCGGCGGGATTCTCTACACCCTCGGAACATTGTTTTACAGAAAAAAAGATGTTAAATTCTCGCATTTCGTATGGCATCTTTTCGTAATTCTCGGAAGCCTTCCTCATTTTGCGATGATACTTTATTACGTTTGCATTAAATAAATAAATAAAAGGGTTAACAAATAAAAAAACGACCTCCGGTAGCAATTAATTTTGACCGGGGGTCGTTTGATTTTAATAAACATTCTTTAAATTGTCTTCGTGCGAAAGCACATCCATCTTACCTCCGAAATCATAAATGTTTCCGTGAGAATCTCCGATATCATTTGATTTCTTGACGATTTTAACCGTTATTAAAAAGGCAATGGCCAAACCCAGAGTCAATCCCGTGGATATTCCGTATACATATGCAAACATATTATTTATCCTGCCTTTCTTTAGCGTATTTGTTAATTCGTTTTTCGGTAGTTAAATTCAAACTTTTCATCAAAGCTTTGTAACTTTTAAAACCGGCACCGGCTATCAGGAAAATGAGAACCGGAACACCGATTGCGTAAGTACCGGTTAATTTATCGTTAATTTCGTCGTTAAAAAACAAAATCTGCGAAATAAAAACATTAAGCGCAATGCCGACCGGGCACATCAGCAGTGATAAAAGAGCGAAAACAGCAGCCGCCTTGGCTTTTACAAAAGGTACGGCACCGACCATTTTGCCCGTCTGTCCGTTAACCAATATGGTAAAAGGTTTGTTATCGTATTTAAATGACAAAAACCATGCAGGCAAAAGCGCATATTCCGTTTTATATACCTCATAATTCGGATCGCTCTTTACGAGTTTTCCGCCCTGATGTTTAAGATAATTTCTGATTTCTTCGTTATAAATCGTTCCGGCCTTTATTACTGCATCACCCGTAATTTCCGCTGCGCCTATGTCGAAACGATCCGAATAATAACCGGAAAGATACGCCATATCAAATTCCTTAAGCTGTCTCATATCGTAAGGTTCCAGTCTGGTGGAAGAATCATCGTTTAAGTTAAGCGACGCATCCAGTGTGAATTTTTTAAGGATCGTTTCACCCTCAATATATTCAAATCTCGTTACGGTTGCTTTGCCCTGCTTTTTGGTGTATTTATAATACTGTCTGTCGCCATAACGCATATCAAAAAGCCAGAAAGGAACGTAAATACCTCTTATCTTCTCTGTTTCGAAATTCTTGATTCCTTTCGGAACAAAGAAACCATTATTGAGTCTTCTTCTGATAATTTCTTCCGAAACATCCCTTGTGATCTTAAAAGGAATAATATAATCGGGCTTCAGATAATCTTCCATTCTGTCTTTTACTACGGTAGCCTGGCCGCAATATGCACAGAATGTCGACATTTCAACGCCGTTAACCGCAAGTTCGGCGCCGCAGGATGTACAGCGCATAATCTGCATTTTAACGGTTGCATGATTTCTGTTTTCTTCCCTTTCCTCTTCTTCTTTTTTTCTCTCCAAAACGGTTTTGTAATCACCGACCTCTTCGGAAGCAAATCCCTTGGGATTGGATAAATCGTATATGGATTCCGTACGAACGATTTTTAAATCATCGACATTCACGGGATTAGGAGCAACCTTGGGTTCCTCTTTCTTCTCCTTAACGTTTTGTTCGGGAGATACCTCGTTAACACCGTAAACCGAACCGCAGTGTGAGCATAGCATTTTGTTGTAAACGACGGAGTATTCCAAATCTCCGCCACAGTTTTTGCATTTAAAAATCATTTTCGACTACCCTTTTTAATTGGATGCTTTAGAAAGTAATCCTAATAATATAACAGCGATTGAAACAAGCGTATTGAATGCATTCAAAAGAATGCCTATAATGCCCATAATTTTTTGCGAACCGCCCTGTTTAAGTGCCGTAAATCCGGTAATAATACCTGCAATGGGAACAAGAATAAGAATTCCGCCGAATAAAAATCCGTTGCCCGTCAATGCCAAACCAAGCATAATGCAGTTTAATACCAAAAAAATACCGCCGACAATTAATGATGATAATCCGTCTTTTCCTCTTAACATTTTTTTCTCCTCCGATAAAAGACAGGGCAATGCCTCATTAACAGAAATATTATAAAACATCTTATGCCCTGTTTATACAACAGTTACAAAAAAATAAATATGCTTATTATTACATTTTAAAAAAATAAGCAATTATAATAATCGGCGAACCAAAAAATATCCGGTTCGCCGTATTATTGTAATTAAAATCAATTATGCGTTAACGATCTGTCCGAAGTCAGCCTTAAGTGAAGCGCCGCCGATAAGACCGCCGTCAATGTTGGGCTTTGAAAGAAGCTCAGCCGCATTTGATGCATTCATTGAACCGCCGTACTGAATACGAACGGCATCAGCAGTAGCCTGATCATACATTTCAGCAATGAGTTCTCTGATTCCCTTGCAAACTTCTTCTGCCTGATCGGATGTAGCTGTCTTGCCTGTTCCGATAGCCCAGATGGGTTCGTAAGCGATAACCATTGTCTTAACCTGATCTGCAGTTACACCTGCGAGGTCGGATTTGATCTGAAGTCTGATCCAATCCATGGTTACATTCATTTCTCTCTGCTCAAGCGATTCGCCGCAGCAAAGGATGGGAGTAATACCAGCTTCGAAAGCTTTAAGTACTTTCTTGTTAAGGAAAGCATCGTCTTCCTTGAAGTATTCTCTTCTTTCGGAGTGACCGATGATAACGAATTCAACACCTGCATCTTTAAGCATGGGAGCTGAAATCTCACCTGTGTATGCACCCTTGTCTTCAATGTAGAAGTTTTCTGCACCGACTTTGACATTTGTACCCTTTACGGCTTCGGCAACAGGTACGATGTCGATTGCGGGAACGCAGTAAACAACATCAACATTGTCATTTTTTACAAGATCTTTTAATTCTGCACAAAGTGCAATGGCTTCACTGGGAGTCTTGTTCATCTTCCAGTTGCCGGCAATAATTCTTCTTCTTGCCATTTTTGTATCTCCTGTTTATTTTTTTTTTGTCCAATCCTGAACCCGCGATTTTCCTTCTCATTATTTTGATTGCAATAAACAAAAGCAATGCCAGACCGCCGCAGACAGCAACTACGATAATACCTATTTTCAGAGTAGTCTTACCCGATTTGTCGTAATATGAAATAAACAGTTCGGGAACACGGATAACCGAAGGATCGTCTTTGCTGTAATAAACGGTAATCTTGTCGCCGGCTTTGAATTCATCCGAATATACCTCGAGATTTTGCGACTGCGTTTCGCCTTCAACATCAAATTCAATCACGGTTTTCATGCTCGTGTCTGTGGAAATTATGGTTCCTTCGACAATCTCGGCATTATCTTTGAAAGTTTCGATGTCAATTTTAACATTGTCAACCGCAATAAGATTTCCGGCACCGATTTTTATAAAGGAAAATCCGAAAAGCAATGCTATCAGTACAAGTATTATGGCAGCAATTGTGAAAACATCGCTTGTTTTTTTTAATATCCTGGTGTTCATTTTTATTCCTTATTTGTCATCTGCAGCATATACTCCGGGAAGTTCCTTACCTTCAAGGAATTCAAGAGAAGCACCGCCGCCTGTGGAAATATGGCTCATCTTGTCAGCAAAACCAAGCTGGTTGCAAGCTGCTGCGGAATCACCGCCGCCGATGATTGTTGTGGCATCTGTTTCAGCGAGTGCCTTTGCAACCGCGATTGTACCTTTTGCAAGTGTGGGGTTCTCGAATACGCCCATGGGTCCGTTCCAAACAACGGTCTTAGCGTTCTTAACAGCGTTAGCATAAAGTTCTGCTGTCTTGGGTCCGATATCAAGGCCTTCCTTATCAGCGGGAATCTTATCGGCATCAACTACGGATACTTCGATTTCTGCATCGATGGGATCGGGGAAACCTGCAGCGATAGTTGTATCGATGGGAAGTAAAAGCTGCTTGCCGAGCTTGTCAGCCTTAGCCATCATTTCCTTGCAGTAATCAAGCTTCTCGTCGTCAACAAGCGAATTACCGATTTCATATCCTTTAGCCTTTAAGAATGTGAATGCCATTCCGCCGCCGATGATAAGTGTATCGCACTTCTCAAGAAGGTTATTGATAACGTTCAACTTATCTGCAACCTTTGCACCGCCAAGGATAGCTACAAAAGGTCTTACGGGATTTTCAACCGCATTGCCGAGGAAATCGATTTCCTTCTGCATTAAGTATCCTACTGCATTTACGCCACCTTTTTCGGAAATGTATTTTGTAACAACAGCTACGGAAGCATGTGCTCTGTGAGCCGAACCGAAAGCGTCGCATACATAATCATCTGCAAGATCTGCAAGTTCTTTTGCAAATGCTTCGCCTGCATCCTGGGGCTTTGTCTCTTCTTTTCCGCGGAAACGTGTATTCTGAAGAAGAATAACATCACCGTCGTTCATAGCGTTAACGGCTGCGGTAGCATCAGCGCCTGTAACATTGTAATCTTTGATAAACTTAACTTCTTTGCCTAATTTCTCGGAAAGTCTTACAGCTACGGGAGCAAGTGATTCTTTCTCGTTAGGTCCTTCTTTAACTTTTCCGAGGTGAGAACAAAGGATAACCTTTGCACCGTCGTTAACTAATTTTTTGATTGTGGGAAGTGCAGCAACGATTCTTGTTTCATCTGTGATAACGCCATCCTTTAAAGGAACGTTAAAATCGCAACGAACGAGAACTCTTCTGCCTTTTGCGTTAAAATCATCAACGCTTTTCTTGTTTAATGACATATCTATGTCCTCCTTAGATTAATTATTTTCTGTAATCTGCGCATCATTACAGACAATAAACAAAATACCGCTTGAGAAAAATTTCACAAGCGGTATTATTATACCATAATCAAAACATTTATATCAATTATTTATATAAATATTTGTTAACCTTTGTTCCTTCTGTTCTTTTTGATATGATACATTTCTTTGTCGGCCGATTCGAGAAGTTCTTTCAGATTGATTTCATTGTTGTATTCGTATACGTACATACCAAGAGAAATCGAAAGTCTGTATTCTTTTTCGGACTCTTCGTTGTATTTTCTGATATTATCCTCAAAAGTATCGTAAAAGGTTCTCTCTTCGTCCCTGTCGTTGCTCATGAACACAAAAGCAAATTCATCGCCGCCCATTCTGGCGATAACGCCTCTGTTTCCGAGCGTATCGGACAAAACGTTCGAGCTTGCGATAATAATAAGATCGCCCTCGTCATGACCGTATGTATCGTTAATGGTCTTAAGATTATCCGTATCGGCAAATCCAACCATGATGTATTTGTGCGTTTCGGCCTCTTCCTTCAAAAGGTTTTCGGATTCGATATAGAAGCCTCTTCTGTTGTATATACCGGTAAGTTCGTCCTGTTTTGACAAAGTATCGAGTCGGATATTGTTCTTTGTAATAAGTTCCAAACTTTCCTTAAGCTGATTGCCCGTTTCCTGGGTGTACATCAAAAGATGCAAAATTCTGATGGCACAGGAAACCTGGTAAATAAGGCTTTCGTAATAAGTAAAGATATTGTAAGGTATTTCGCAGACAAGGACGCCGTAAACCATCTCCCTTACATAGAGATTGAGCATTACGAGATGTTCGTTTTTATCCATCTTCGAAAAAGCATAATCAAACATTTCCGATACGGGAATCATCTGCTCTCTGTCCGAAGGGGAAATGATTCGATCATGAATCTGCATTGCCTTAAGATAAAGGAATTCGTCGGGCTTAAATACATCATCGATATCATGTTTGATAGGCTCTTTGAATAAATACAAAAAACTGTAATTGATACCGATTTTATGGAAATTGGAAATTATGGATGCGTAATTCTTTTCGGAAACATCCGCAAATCCGATCATATCGGCCGAAATTCTGTAAATCTCGTGCTGAATCTTTTTTAATTTATAATTTTCGTTGCTTTCTCTTAAGGAAAGAATCGAAGCAAGTCTTCTGTAAACATAAGCCGAAATGTTTACGATGAAATTCTTTTTGACTTTGGATGTGGTATTGTCCATTATCGATTCCTTGATCATTTCCATAAGAATCGTAAATTTGCCGATATCCACTTCGGATCTTTCGTCAATGTCAAAAAGCTTGTTAAAGCACTGTGCAAGCGAAGTCAAAAGCTCTTTGTCGAGTTTTTCGGCCTTGTAAAGCTTTTCGACTTCAAGGATAAAATACAGATACGCCCTGTATATAATGTCTTTGTTGGCATTGTTTACCGTAGGATTGTAAATAAACAGAAAAGTCTGTTTTGCAAAAGTATCAAAATCCGTATCGGGTTTTAATTTGAACAGATTGGGCTGCTGGCTGACAAGATCCCTGTCACCGAGAATAATCGAATCTCTCATGACAAAATGAGTAGGTATGATTCTGTTGTCCCTGTCACCGAAATTCAAATAATCCAAAGCCATGTTGACGGCTTCGTAACCGATGTTCTCGGCATCCGCAACAACGCTTGCAAGAGGAGGATCGAGGTTAATGTCTTTTTCGATATTGTCAAATCCCATAAAAGAAACGTCTCTTCCGACAACAAGTCCGATTTCCTTCATGGCTTCGTAACCGCCTATTGCCATTCTGTCATTGGCAAATACGACGCCGTCGATGCCCTTTACGCTCTTAAAAAGATTTATTACATCGAAAATACATTTTTCGGTAAAATCACAATGAATGATAAGTCTGTCTTCAACCTGCATTCCGTGCTCTGTAAGCGCTTCCTTGTAGGCCTCGACTCTTTCTATCGAATCAAGGTTTTCCTTGGGACCCGCAACCATGGCAATCTTGGAACATTTCTGTTTGGATATCATAACATCCATGCCTTCCTTGATACCCGCTTTGTTGTCGTAACAGATGTTCGGTACGTCGGGGCAGTCTCCGGACACGGTAATAAGAGGTATTCCTTCCATTCCCTCCAAGAAAGCATTAAGCGAATTTCTCGAATTGGAACCGGAAACAAAACCCACAACCGAAGTACAGGCTATAACCATGTCTATATTATTGTCCTTGAAATAGGAAAAAAGAGTCTGATACTGATATTCGTACTCTTCGAAAAGAAGTTCCTTTGTGGCCTGAAAATAACGGCCGGGAACAACCAAAAGATTACTGTCGCTTTCACGGGCCGCACGCATTGCGCCCTTAGTGACACTGTTGCTGTATAAATCCCTGATGTCCCCCACTATCAGAGCTATGTTTTTTCTGTTGCCCATATCGAAGTACCCTTAAAAATCGAAATAAATTTAGTGTTTCTATTATATCATATTTATTAAATTTTTTAAAGATAAAAAGACCCGGTCAAAAGACCGGGTCTTAAAGTTCTTTGTCAGTCAGTAAAATTAACCTAACTCAGCGAAATACTTGATTGTTCTTACCATCTGTGATGTGTAAGAGTTCTCGTTGTCATACCATGAAACAACCTGAACAAGATTGTCTTCGCCAACCATTGTCTGTGTTGCATCAAAGAGTGAACCGTATGTCATACCGATGATATCGCTGGAAACGATTTCTTCTTCGTTGTAACCGAAGGATTCGTTGGAAGCAGCCTTCATAGCAGCATTGATTTCGTCAACCGTAACAGCCTTGGAAACTGTAGCAACAAGGATAGTTGTGGATCCTGTAGGAGTAGGAACTCTCTGAGCGGAACCGATGAGCTTTCCGTTAAGTTCGGGAATAACAAGGCCGATAGCCTTAGCTGCACCTGTTGAGTTGGGAACGATGTTGATAGCACCTGCACGAGATCTTCTTAAGTCACCCTTTCTCTGAGGACCGTCAAGGATCATCTGATCGCCTGTGTAAGCATGAATTGTGCTCATGATACCGGACTTGATGCCAGCGAGATCGTTAAGAGCCTTAGCCATGGGAGCAAGGCAGTTTGTTGTACAAGAAGCTGCAGAAATAATCGTATCTTCTTTTGTTAATGTTGTGTGGTTTACATTGTAAACGATTGTAGGAAGGTCCTTACCAGCGGGAGCGGAAATAACAACTTTCTTAGCGCCTGCATTGATATGAGCCTGAGCTTTTTCCTTAGATGTATAGAAACCTGAGCACTCAAGAACTACGTCTACACCGAGCTCGCCCCAAGGACAATTGTTAGCATCGGGCTCTTTGTAAATCTTAAGTGTCTTACCGTCAACTGTGATGGAATCCTCACCTGCGGAAACTGTAGATGCCTTAGCATATGTTCCCTGTGAAGAGTCATACTTAAGAAGGTGAGCAAGCATCTTGGGAGATGTTAAATCATTGATTGCCACTACTTCATAACCTTCAGCACCGAACATCTGTCTGAAAGCAAGACGACCGATACGGCCAAAACCATTAATTGCAACTTTTACTGCCATTTTTTAATCCTCCTAGATTAATTTTTATAATATAATGACAATGACAAATAATTGTCAAAATTTATCAGCATTACCATTTTACTTGAAAGTAAATCATATTTCAAGAATATTTTTCCTAAAACCGCAGTTATATGGAATCTGTACACAATTTGTCATTTATTGATGCAAATAATCTGCAAAAATAACAAAATATCGGTACTTTAAAGGCTTTGTTCCTAAAAGAAAATCGCCGCGATATTATAAACAATCGCACTTAAAGCATATGCAACGGCTATTTGAAATACCATGGCCGACGAAGTGAATTTCCATGACTCGCTTTCCTTCTTTATGGTTGCTATCGTTGCAAGACATGGTGTGTAAAGAAGGCAGAAAACCATAAGGTACAACGCATTTGCCGAAGTGAACGAAGGATATACGGCTTTAATGCTCTCAAGCAATCCCGCACCTTCGAGATTGTTTGAAAAAAGAACGGTAAAACTTGTAACAACAACTTCCTTTGCCGATATTCCGGCAAAAAGCGCAACCACTATCTCCCACATGTTAAGCCCGCAGGGTTTCAATACGGGAGCTATGAATTTGGCCGCCAAAGCCGCAAAAGAACCCGAAGCCTCAGTCACAAAACCGTGAGGTCCGAGATTCAAAACAAACCAAACGATAATCGATGCTATGAAAATGGTCGTTCCGGCCTTGGTAAGATAATCTTTGACCTTATTCCATACATATACCCTGATCGATCTGAGATTGGGTCTTTTGTATTCGGGCAATTCTATCAAAAGATTGTTGCAATTCTTCTTTTTATCCAAAACATTCGCAACAAAAGCCGTAAGCAGAGCCACCAAAATACCGAGCACATACATCGAAAAGCTCACAAGCGGAGCCCATTTCCCAAAGAACATTCCGGATAAAAGCACATATATCGGGAGTCTTGCCGAACAGGACATAAAAGGTGTGATAAGCATCGTTCTTCTTCTGTCTTTGGGCGTTTCGAGGGCTCTTGTGGCCATGATTGCGGGAACGGTACATCCGAAGCCCAAAATCATCGGAAGAAACGCTTTTCCTGAGAGTCCGAGTTTACCCATTATTCCGTCCATTACATATGCCACTCTGGACATATATCCCGAATCTTCCAATATCGCAAGCGCTATAAAAAGAATAATGATATTCGGAAGGAATGTAAGTATTCCGCCCACACCCGCTATAATTCCGTCTACGATAAGGCTTTGAAGCCACCCCGCCACGGATGCAAAAGAAAGCAGCGAGGATACGGCATTCGAGAAATATTCGAGGAACATTTCAAGGAAGCCTTTTATAAAATCTCCGAGCGTGAAAGTCAAAAAGAAAACAAAAGCCATAATCAAAAGAAAGCAGAAAATACCGAGCACGGGATGCGTAAGCAATGCATCGATTTTATCCGTTTTGGCTTCTTTTGCGGATTTGTTGAAAAGACATTCTTTAATGATGTCGTCAATATATGAATATTTTGACTGGATAATCTGTCTCGAATAACTCTTGTTGACAACGCCCGAAACATCCACGGGATGCTCTTCGTATACTTCTTCGTCGTCTTCAAGGAATTTGATTGCATGCCATCTTGCCGAAGAATGGTTTGGATATTTGGCCTGCATGATAACTTCGAGTTTTGAGATCTTGTCTTCTATGTCATCCGAATAGGAAAAAACCTGTCCGAGAGTAACGGCTTCCTTATGATGAATTATCGCATGCAAAAGAATGTCGAGACCTCTCTTTTTGATGGCTGAAACAGGAACAATCGGAATGTCGCATAACATTTCGGGAAGTCTGTGAAGGTCTATTTCCATTCCTCTTTCTTCCACAACATCCATCATGTTCAATGCCATAACGATGGGTTTGCCCAATTCGAGAAGCTGAAGTGTCAGATAAAGATTTCTCTCAAGCGACGAAGCATCGACAACATTGACTATTACTTCAATATCGTCGTCAAGGATACAGTTTCTCGTAACCTTCTCTTCTATTGTGTATGTGGAAAGCGAATAAATGCCGGGAGTGTCGATAAGGATTAATTTTTCATCCTCAAATTCAACGCTTCCCTCTTTCTTTTCCACGGTAACGCCGGGCCAATTCGCAACTTTTAATTTTGAACCGGTTATGGCATTAAAAAGTGTTGTTTTGCCGCAATTGGGATTGCCTACGAATGCTACGTGGAATCCGTTTTGATGTTCCCTCATGCTTAAACCTCCTTAACTTCGATATTGGAGGTAATGTGTTTTCCGAGCGCCAGTCTGGTGCCCCTGATTTTGGCTATAAGGGCACCGGACTTTTTTCTTGTCATAACAACAATGGGAGTGCCCTCGTTCACGCCGAGAGCCTCGAGTCTTCTCGAAACGGGGTTTTCAAGCAATATGTTTTCAACCGTGTATTCTTTATTCAATTGTGCTTCAAAAAGACTGATATTTCCCATTTATTCCACTATTTGATTTTTCTTGCTATAAATATTACCAAACCTGCAACTATGCAGATAACGGGAGCCAGGATACAGTAAATTGACAAATATACAATTCTCATAACCGGGCTTACCATAATCAAATCAAGATTGAGAGACTTTGTAGGTATCGTCGTAACAACAGAACTGTCAACAAGTTTCTTTGCTGCATCGATAAACAGATCGGAGTTGCCGTAGGAAATCGATTCGTCCACAACTTCTATAAGAAATGACGGCGATGCAATAAGAACAACTTCTCCGTCTTCCGCATCCTGATTGTGTTTCTTAATATATACACCCAGGCTGAAAGGACCTTCCTCGTCCCCTTCCTCTTTGTCAATAATCGCATCCGCATCAAGATTTTTGGCATAAGCATCGCTGCTTGAAATATAAATATCGTAAACTTCGATATCCGCAGGCAAATTCTCGGATTCATATTTAAATCCTCTTGTGCCGTAGAACAAATTCATCTTGTTTGAATCGATTTCAAAAAGTGAGGTCGAAAGAGGCAGATTGATAATGTATGTGGGGTCAGCCGAAGGATAGATAAAACGATAATCTCCTTCCAGTACCGTTCCCTCGGTAATCTCAAGTCCGAACCAATTCGTAAATTCATCATAGTTTTTACATTCGGCATTTTCAAAAGCAGATGTCATAAAGACTTTTCCGCCCTTGTTAATATATCTCTTTACAGATTCGATTTCATTCTTGTTTAGATCGGACTGAGGGCAGTTAATCACCAAAATATCGCAGTCTTCGGGTACATCTCCGTCGTAAAGATTAAAATCTTTGAATTTAAATCCTCTCTTCTGAAGAGTGGAAGTAACACGTGCGGGAAGAGCAACTTCCGAATGGCCGCCGAGGCAGTAAATATAGAAATTGTTGTCGCCGCTTAAAATAGAATCGATTGCCGCCGTAATCTGACCTTCAATGTCAAATCCGGTCACCTGCGTATTTCCCGAATAATCCCATACGGTTTCAAACATATCGTAATAACTGATTATTCTGTAATTATCGCCCTGTTCGATAATAAGCGAACTCGGATACAAAGAATCGTCGGTATAACCTTTGGCAAATCCGGGATACTGCGAAGTCGGTTTGTATTCAACTTTTATATGTTTCGAATAACTGTCATATGAATTGACATACTGCTTAATCGATGTATCAACCGATTCCTTCGATGCTATGACATAAATAGTCACATCCTCTTCGAGAGAATCAAGTACTTCTTTGGTTTCTTTGGTTATCGAATAATATTTGTTTTTGGTAACATCGAATTCCGTATATTTCGAAGGAATATATTTAACTCCTATATTAAGTCCCACAATACCCGCAATAATCAGGAAAGGCAGGAAGCTTGAGAAGAAAAATCTGTATTTTCCGCTTGCAGCAAGCTGTACCGAATTCTTTGCGAATACTTTATAGGCTAAAATAAGGAAAACAGCTGTGACGGACAAAAGATACAAAAGATTCGATACTTTAAACACTCCCGAGAGCATCTCGTCAAAAGGTGCGTATATATCAAAAATCTTTACCACTTTTGTAGCCAGACGTTCGTTTCCGAAGATATATTCGAAAAATCCCGGAACAATCAGTGTGAAAAAGTAAACCGCATATGTAAAGATTGCTGCCAAAAACTGATGCTCGGTGATACTCGATAAGAACATACCGATTGCCATGCATTCGCATCCGAGGAGGAAGAATCCTCCCAAAGCAATGATTGTTTCAAGAACGGGAACCTGACCGTAAATAGCCAATACACCGACGCCGACACTGCATATAAGAGTAGAAATAAGCATGATGACAACCAGCGAGAGGTATTTGCCGATAACCACACTGATAAGAGGAACAGGTGCGGTGATAAGGAACTGGTCGGTTTTTTGTCTCTTCTCTTCTGCAATGATTCTCATTGTAAGAAGCGGAAAAAGGAATATTACAACAAGTACCATTCCGCTTAACGAATTACTGATATAGGGTGATCCGTAATAAATATTGTTTGCTATGAAAAAAGCACCTTCAAAGAATATAAAAACAGCAAGGTAAATCCATCCGAACAAAGATCTGAAATATGCTTTTAATTCTTTTAACAAAACTGCACTCATTTTTCTAATCCTCCTTGGAATCGTTTTCCGATTCTTCCTTTGAATCTTTTTCCGATTCTTCAAGCGATTTGTCTTCCTCTTCGTCTTCGGAATCAAGGGCATTCATTTCCGCCTCGTATTCCTCGTCGGCTTCTTTGACAAGAGTAAGATAAATATCTTCAAGTGAGGATGTTTCCTCGCTCATTTCAAGAATAAGAAGTCTCGCATCGGAAAGCGCGAAAGAAATATCTTCCCTTACATCCTTACTTGCTTCGGACGATACTTCGAATACACAGCTTTCACCCTTGTTTTCAACGAATTTGACTTCATCGACAACATCGATTTTATTAAGCACTTCCTCGATCTTATCCTGCTGTCCTTTAACATTGATTTTGATAATCTTAACGGATTTATGATTTTTAATAAGATTTTCGGTTGTATCGCAGGCAACCATTCTTCCGTTGGCAATAACCAAAACTTCATCGCATGTAGCGCTGATTTCGGAAAGAATGTGTGAAGAAAGGATTACGGTATGGTCTCCCTTTAAAGATTTAATCAAAGATATCACCTCGATGATCTGTTCGGGATCCAAACCTACGGTGGGCTCATCAAGAATAACCACCTTGGGGTTTCCGAGTATGGCCTGAGCTATTCCGACTCTCTGCTTGTATCCTTTTGACAGATGTTTAATCAGTCTCTTGGACATATCCGTAATGTCGGTAGCCTTCATTACACGCTCGATTTCCTCTTCGCGTTCGTTTTTGGGTACGCCTTTGAGTTTGGCCGCGAATACAAGATATTCTCTTACGTTCATATCGGGATAAAGAGGAGGTATTTCGGGTAGATAACCTATACTCTTCTTGGCTTTGAGAGTATCCTTGCCCATAAGGAATCCGTTTACTTCAACGGTACCCGTAGTGGGTGAAGTATAACCCGTGATAATATTCATGGTTGTTGATTTTCCCGCACCGTTAGGTCCGAGGAACCCGTAAATAAGTCCTTCCTTTACTTCGAACGAGATATCGTCAACGGCTATGTGTTCGCCGAAGATTTTCGATAATCCCTGAACTTTGATCATAAAACCCATCTCCTTTTTTTAAAACATTTAGCTTTATACATATAAATAGTGGGAGAAATAATTCCCCCACTTTTACATATTTATTAAAATTCGATTATTTTTCGCTGTTGGGAATATCCGTAAGCGTTGCTTTGTCGCTGGTTAAAGGATTCTCTTCTTTAGCTTCGCCTTCAGCCTTAGCTTCTTCCTTCTTCTCTTTCTTTTCCTTCTTTTCGGGAATAATGCCTACAGCCTTAAGTGCCATATTGTTGATAACGGGTACTTTAACTTCTTTGCCCTTCAAAGCCATGATGGCGAATATTATCATAAGGACAAATTTAGCGATTCTCAAAATAGTTACAATATAGCCTGCCAGATCCAATTTACGTAAAATTCCGAGAAGTGTGATATCGGATTTGAATATGCCTCTGTTAAACATATTGTAAATCCAGTCCACATTAGACATAGCCGCTTTGCTGAGCATTCCGGTATATCTTAACGAAATCCAGTTAAATACGAGATTTGCCAATAAGAAAAAGAATGAAAGGAAAAATGCGTTAAGAACATTTTTCTTGAGTACTTCTTCGTCTGTCAAAAGCAGAACAAGAATTGTACCTACAACAATCCAAGTAAAGCTGTACCATCCGCAAAAGAAAGCAAATGCGCTCATAAAAGCAATAGTTAAACCAAATTTTTTCGACATGTTGAACCTCCTTAGTCACCCATAAGTATTATAATTTTTTCTTTTTCTTTTTATCAACCAGTCTTCTTAACGTGATTCCGATAAACAAAGCCAAAGCGATAACGGCCACAAATACCGCAAACACAAGAAGATAGCTTAATAAACTTGATAAAAAAAGACCAAACATAATAAAACCTCATCAAAAAATTTTGATATATTATGATAGCATTGAAAGGCCGTCATCGTCAAGGAGTTCGAAGCCTTTCGCACTCGAAGATGCAAGAAAATCGCATCGCTCGTTTTCTCGGTGCCCCGCATGTCCTTTTATCCATGTAAAAGTGACCTTGTGGCCTTTCATTGCGTTTAAAAGCCTCTCCCACAATTCACGGTTTTTTACGGCTTCTTTGTTGGATTTTTTCCAGCCGTTCTTCATCCATGCGTAAATCCAGCCCTGATTGAAGGCATCGCATACGTATTTCGAATCCGAAACGACTTCAACCTCGCATTCGGTCTTTAAGGCTTCAAAACCTTTAATTACCCCCATAAGTTCCATTCGGTTGTTGGTGGTTGCTTTGTAACCGGCACAAAACTCCTTTTCGTGAAGTTTGTTGTTTTTGTCGACATATTGTAAAAGAGTTCCGTATCCGCCGGGTCCGTCGGGATTGCCTTTGCAGGCGCCGTCGGAAAAAATCTTAACCTTGGTCATTTTGCCATTTCCCCGTATTTATAAAACCTTTCGACAAAGATTCGGCTTTGGAATAAATCTCTTCGGGATAACCTTTTATTTTCAAAAGAAGCAAAGCATTTCTTGTATCCGATCTACCCTCGTTGATTTTATATGAGAAATAAATATCTTCTTTGTCGTTTTCGTCTTTTTGAATCTCTTCCCTGAAGAAATAATTGTCGTAATCCTTTTCGAGAAGATGTGTAAGTTCGATATCATGCGTGGCGGCAAGCGTGATAATGTTGTCACCGTTTAAGAACTGCAGAATTTTTGCTGCAGCCGCCACTCTCTCAACCGTATTTGTACCTCTTAATACTTCGTCAAGAAAGCAGAGGATGTTTTCGCCCTTATCCTTGGCATCAAGAATTCTTTTAATCGAATTGATTTCCGCCATGTAATAACTCTCACCCGAACCGAGCGAATCCTTAAGCGACATGGACGAGTAAAGGAAAGAAGGTTTCATTGCAAATTCTTTGGCGCAGGCCACGTATACGGTCTCGGAAAGAATCGCATTTACCAGAACACTTCTTAAGAAAGTGGATTTGCCCGATGCATTCGAGCCCGTAATAAGCATTCCTTTTTTGTTTTCAAAGGAATTGGCAACACATTCATACACCAGGGGATGAATCATATCCCTTCCTTTGATGATGTTTTCTTCGCAAAACTTCGGAACGCATACGTCTTCGTAAGCCGCTTTAAGATTTGCAACGCTTATCTGGCTTTCCATTTTGCCCATTACGGAAAAAATTCTGTCATAGGCATCTTCTTTTTCGCAAACGTATTTTAACATTTTGTGAAAGAAGAACAAATCTATCAAAAGAAATGTGTTTAATATTGCGGCAAACCCGCTCATCATATCCGCAATTCCTGATCTGTTGGACTGTTTGATAAAAGAAAGATATGAGGTTTTTACGCCTTTTAATATTTTTCTTTGCTTTGCAAGTTCCTCGCATTCCTTATCATAAAAAGGAACCTTCATTCCGATGATTTTTTCGCATATGATAAGAGTTCTGACTATATATTCAAAAGACGTAACATATTCTTCGACTTTCTTTTTGTGGGAAAAATATATAAAAACACATGCTATCATCCAGAAAATCGTAAGGCAAACTCCGAGAGTCACATTGATAAAATAACTTGCGGCCACAAGGAGATATACGGCCCAGATAACATAAAAAAGCACGAGCGGAATTCTTTTGACATTCGACAAAAGATGGATGTATTCAAATACCGAATGTTTGCCGGTTTTTCCGAGCGTCGCGAATTTAAGCTGAAGTTTGATTCTGGTATCTTCGTCCGAGATAAGGGAATCCGTCTGTGAAATGTATCTCTCCCTCTCTTCGGGTGAAATCGAATTGTCTATATGTCTTAAAGAATAATAAAAATATTCCTCGCCGCAGGACGAATAGCTTTTGTTCAAAGAATTAAAAAGCGTCTCACCTTCGGCATCGTTCCATGTAATGTCATCAACAATAAAACCTTCATCATCAAGGTGCTTCAAAAAATAACCCCTGTATGAAGTGTATTTTTCAGGATCGTATTCTTTTCTTTCCACGGTTCCGAAAGTGTTTTTGAGTCTTCGAATAAATCTCTTAATCTTTCTTTGCGTGGCAATATAATTAATTATCGCTGCCAAAACAAGTATAAAAACAACGAATCCGAGTAAAATAAAAACGTCCATTAAATGTTTTGCATCCTCTTTACAGCCAATGTTACTAGTTTTTCGAATTTCGGAGCAGCGTCTTTTCCGGCCTGCTGAACTTCTTCGTGAGTCAAAGGTCTGGGAGAAATGCCTGCCGCAAGATTGCAGACGCAGGAAATACCGCAAATTTTAAGTCCCATATGATTTGCCGCAATCGCTTCGCAAACCGTACTCATGCCTACGGCATCCGCCCCGAGAATTCCGAGCATCTTAACATCCGCGGGCGATTCGAAAGAAGGACCCGTAAGCTGAACGTAAACACCTTCTTTTAAATCTATGCCCAGATCTTTGGCGCTGTTTCTTATAATATCCTGCAAATCCTCATCGTATACATGACTCATATCGGGAAATCTCGTTCCGAGTTCATCCACATTGGGTCCGATCAAAGGATTGGGGAAAAGTGCGGCGATATGATCGGTGATCATCATAAAATCGCCTGCCTTGAAGTTTTTGTTGATACCGCCGGAAGCGTTGGTCAAAAACAAAACCTTTGCACCGAGCAGTCCCATGAGTCTTATGGGAAGCACGACATCCGAAATGTCATAACCTTCATAGAAATGTACTCTTCCCTTCATGCATACAACGGGAACTTCATCCACATATCCGAATATGAATTTTCCCGCATGTCCGGGTACCGTTGAAACGGGGAACCCTTCGATTGAAGAATAATCTATCTCGCATTCCACTTTTATATTGTCTGCGTAATTGCCGAGTCCCGATCCGAGCACTATGGCCACCTTCGGAACAAAATCAGTCTGCTTTCTTACGCATTCCACGCATTTTGTAAGTTTTTCGTATACCTTTCCCATATATAACCTCCGTTACAGTTTATTTGCTTATTTCCATTCGTCAGCTTTGATTTCTATTCTTGCGTCACGAAGCATCAGTTCGTTTACAACATCTTTCGCTGCCTTGTTTTCAAAAAGAATCTTGTTTACTTCTTCGACGATGGGCATCGATACACCGTATTTTTGCGCAAGGGCTTTAGCGGCTTTCGCACAGTTTGCACCCTCGATTACCATTTTGACTTCGGCCTGCGCTTCGGCGAGAGTCTTGCCCTGAGCAAGAAGCATACCGGCGCGACGGTTTCTCGAATGCATACTTGCGCATGTTACGATTAAATCTCCGATGCCGGACAAGCCGTAAAAGGTTTCGGGTCTTCCGCCCATTGCTTTTCCGAGTCTGGAAATCTCTGCCATACCTCTTGTGATGATGGCTGCTTTGGTATTGTCTCCGTATCCCAAACCGTCTGCGATTCCGGCAGAAAGAGCTATGACATTCTTTAAAGCGGCACCGATTTCAACTCCTTTGACATCGGGAGAAGTATAAACCCTGAATACCTCGCTCATAAAAAGGTTCTGCAAAAACATTGCCGTTTCTTTTTTCTTTGTGGCAACAACGATTGTTGTGGGCACGCCTTTTCCGACTTCTTCAGCATGTGAAGGTCCCGAAAGAACGGCTACCGTCGCTGAGGGGATTTCTCTCTCAATCACTTCCGATAAAGTCATAAGGGTATCTCCCTCGATTCCCTTTGCCACATTGACTATAATCTGGTCCTCTTTGTAAAACTCTTTTAACGAAGCCGCGGTATTTTTAACAAAGGGCGAAGGAACAGCCATGATAATAACGACTTTGCCGTCAACGGCTTCTTTGAGATTAGACGTGAAAATCATTTCGTCGGGAAGTTTGACTCCCGGAAGCTTGTCCACATGTTCTCTTTTTTCGTTAAGCATTTTGATTTCATCTTCGAGTGCGGACCAGACGGTCACTTCGTTTCCGTTGTTGTATAAGAGCTTTGCAAGGGCGATACCCCAGCTTCCCGCTCCGAGAACAGCAATTCTATTCATTTCAATAATGTCCTTTCAAATATGTTTTTTCTATTTTTCCTCTTTGCGTTCCCTGATTATGAATTTAAGAGGAGTTCCTCTGAAACCGAATGTATCCCTTATTTTGTTTTCGATATATCTTGTATAAGAGAAATGCATCAGTTCTTTGTCGTTTACAAAAATAACAAATGTGGGCGGTTTAACCGCAACCTGCGTAATATAGAAAAGTTTGAGTCTCTTTCCTTTGTCGGTCGGAGGCTGTTGCATCGCAACCGCTTCAACCATGATTTCGTTAAGAACACCGGTCTGAACTCTCATTGCATGATTTTCCATAACGGCATCAATAGTTTCAAATAATTTCGGAAGTCTCTGACCGGTTTCGGCCGATACGAAAAGAATTTCCGCATACGGCATGTAGGATAGCACCGTTCTTATTTCCTTGGTAAATTCGTTGGTTGTTTTATCGTTCTTTTCGATAGCGTCCCATTTGTTAACCGCGATAATCATAGCTTTTCCGCGTTCATGCGCGATTCCGGCGATTTTGGCATCCTGCGCGGTAATTCCTTCGGTCGCATCGATTACAAGAACGCATACATCGCATCGCTCTACTGCGGCAACCGTACGGACAATCATAAAATGTTCGAGCTCGTCGTTAATTTTACTTTTCTTTCGAAGTCCGGCGGTATCAATCAAAACATATTCCTTGCCGTTGTATTTAACCCGGGTATCGACCGCATCCCTCGTTGTACCCGCAATATCGGACACTATTACCCTGTTTTCGCCGATAAGCTTGTTTATTATCGAGGATTTTCCGACATTAGGTTTGCCCACAATCGCAACCTTAGGTCTGTCATCCTCTTCATCCGTATATAATTTTTCGTCAAAATGGGAAATAACCTCGTCAAGCATTTCTCCGAGACCGAGCTTGTTAACGCTGCTTATCGGGAAAGGCTCGCCGATGCCGAGATTGTAAAATTCGTAAACATCGTTTCCGAATTTTTCAAAAGAATCAACTTTATTGACGACAAGAACCACGGGCTTTTTGCTTTTTCTTAACATATTAGCAACATTAAGATCCGCATCCGTAAGTCCCTGTTTTACGTCCACAAGAAAAATAATGACATCAGCGGTATCTATGGCTATCTGCGCCTGCTCCCTCATTTGCGAAAGAATAATGTCTTTCGAATCGGGTTCTATTCCGCCCGTGTCAATCAAAGTAAAACTGGTGTCAAGCCATGTGACATCAGCATAGATTCTGTCTCTTGTAACTCCGGGAGTGTCTTTTACGATTGAAATCCTCTCTCCGGCAAGACAGTTAAACAATGTGGATTTTCCAACATTGGGTCTTCCTACGACCGCAACTATCGGTCTTCTTTTATTCTTACTCATTTTTCACCAATTTCCGTTATCCGTAATATATGAATTTTTTAATCAAACCTGTGGTAAATCCCGCAAACGGTCTGTAAAAAACTCTCGTTTGATTTTACAATATCGATATTTACTTGTAAAGCCGATGAGACATCGCTTAAAGTATAATTATCAAGGAAAATTTCTTCTCCCGAACGAAGCATGCATTCGTGGATACAAAGCGAATCTCCCAAATCCCTGTCCTTAAGCTGAGCCATGAGGTCGGTTCCCGTAATTAGTCCGGTAACCGTAATCATTTCGCCGAAATAATCGTTTCTTATCGCAACGACTTCGACTTCGAGATTATCGAGAGCCTCTTCCATTCTTTTGGCGAATTCCTCCATGAGGCCGGCTGCAAGTCTTCCGGTTGCGCAGGTGATTTTAACCTTTTGATGGTCGGGATTCCTTTTCTGATGCTCCAAAAGATCGTTATATTCGATGTAGAAGTCTTCCCTCTCGCTCGTAATCATTCCGACTCCGTTCGCAAGCTGAAGATACCCGTCGTAGGTTTCGGCATCGGGCATTTCTTCATCGGCCAGCAAATACCATTCATCGGAAGCATGAACAAAATGAAGTCCGAATTCTTCATATGCCTTTTTTTGCCATTTTTTAACCGTCGAAATAACCTCTTGGGCGTCTTCTTTATTAAAAGGCTCAAGTTTGGTGAGTCCGTCACGGTATTTCGAGAGACCTACCGGCACTATCGAAACGCTTTCAAGCACCGGAAGATATTTATATAATTCTTTCAGCGAATATTCAAGCTCATCTTTGTCATTGTATCCCTTGCACAAAACTATCTGGCCGTTCATCGTTATTCCGGCATCGTACAGTTTTTCGGCCTTTTTTAAAGCTTCGCCCGCAAATCTGTTGTTAAGCATTTTGCAGCGAAGTTCGGGATTCATGGTCTGAAAAGATATGTTGATGGGTTCGAGACGGTATCTGATGATACGGTTTAATTCGTCGTCGTCCATATTGGTAAGCGTAACGTAATTTCCCTGCAAAAAGGACAGTCTGTCATCGTCATCCTTAAAATACAGCGTATCTCTCATCCCTTTCGGGAGCTGATCGATAAAACAAAAGATGCATTTGTTCCTGCACGAACGGTAACCGTCCATAAAATCGTTTTCGAAAACGATTCCGAGATCTTCATCAGCATCCTTCTCGATTTCGACTTCGCATTCCTCTCCCTGTTTGGTAAGCACGGACAGAACTATCTCTTCGTCCTGCACAAGGAACATATAATCCAGGATGTCTTTTATTTCCACATTATTTATTTTTAACAGTTCGTCTCCCGGCTCAAGCCCTATTTCCTCTGCAATCGAGCCCGGTTTGACCGCGGAAACTATATGTTTTTGGTTCTTTTTCACGGAATTTCTCTTTTTTGAAAAATAATTGTTCTTACCTTGAAAAGTATATCAAACCATGCATTATAAGTCAAAAAAGATGAGATTTCAAAATTGTAAATTGACTACAAGTTTGAGTGCAGTTATAATTTTTTTGTGTAAAAAGAGGAAGATTTTATGAACTGGGTTAACCCCGTAACGGGTTTGAATTTAACATCCATCTTCGTAACCAATCTTTTCGGCATACTTTTGATGGCTATTCTGCTTCTAAGCAAGGGCTGGATGGCAAGGGTCAAACAGCATGAGGGAACATTGGTTTTAATGATGATTATTTCCGTGGTGGCAGGTTGCATTATCGAGCCGCTTTCGTTTGTATGTGACGGAATCCCGGGGCAGACCAATCATATCGTTCTTTTTATCTTAAATACGATTCTTTTCTCGTTAAACGTTATTGTCGGTCCCTGTTATGCCGCCATCATTACTTCCCATATCAACAAAAAACTCAACAAAGTTCAAATAAACGTAATGATTATTCTTTGCATAATCGAAATGATTATGCTTATTATCAATTTCTTCCACCCTATTATTTTCGAAGTTACCGAAGATAATATCTATGTCAGAAAAAATCTCTTTTGGGTTTACATAATTATTGAGGCCGGATTGATGACGTACGGCCTTCTTGTATTTTTCATTGCAAGATTAAAAGGAAAACTGCTGAAGTTTTTCCCTGCATGGCAGTTTTTCATTCCCATACTTGCAGGACTTCTCATTCAGGGCTTCATGTACGGCGTATCCGTTATCTGGCCCAGTATCGGAATTGCAGTTTGCAGCATGATCATATGCCTCCAGAACGAAAATATATTCCTTGATAAATTAACCGGTGTTTACAACCGTTATTTTCTTGATGAGATTAAAAAGGGTTTAAAGTCCAAGAACAAAGGCACAATAGGTGCAATGATGCTTGATATGAACGGTTTTAAGAGCATTAACGACCGCTTTTCGCACGAAGAAGGCGACAAAGCATTAAAAGCCGTCTCGACTATTTTAAAGAATGTTATATCTTCGAACGGCACAATCGTTCGTTTTGCCGGCGACGAATTCGTCGTAATCATAAAGACTTCTTCCGAAGAGGAATTAAGGCTCTACAAGGAAGCCGTGCTTAAAGCATTCGACGATTACAACAAATCTTCGCAAAAGCCCTATACTCTTTCTGCCGCAATCGGTACCGCTTTATATGATTTTTCAGAGGGAGACGTTCCGGATTTTCTTAACAACATAGATAACCTTATGTACAAAGACAAAGAAAACTATTATAAGAATCACGACAGAAGAAATTCCCGAAGAGAATCGGAATAAATGGGTAAAAAGCACATGTCAAAAAATGCTTGCTTTTTTCACACTGTTATAATAGAATAGTTTTTGCAGTTTTCAAAACATTTAATACGGCTCGTTGGTCAAGCGGTTAAGACGCTGCCCTCTCACGGCAGAATCAGCGGTTCGATTCCGCTACGAGCTGCGCTAAGAAATGCCCGTAAACACTGAGTTTGCGGGTGTTTTTTTTATGTTCAAAAAAGTGGTCCAAAAGTGGTCCGGACTATTCAAGGAAGTATCAATTCATATTCATCTCCATTTTCTAAAAACATAATCATATAGATGGGAAGATAAACGACTTTACCTTTTTTTTCTACGTTACAATTTGCAAAAACAAATCCTTCCGACATTTCATATTGCGGATTGTTAAGACAGTTATTCAATGCAGAATGAATCATATAATTTTTCCCGCTTTTAACCTCTATGGGAAGAGGTCTTCCTTTATATTCTATAACAAAATCCAATTCTCCAAGCCTGTTGGAATTATAGTAATAGCAGCAAAAGCCTTTTGATACAAGCTCTGTGGCGACAACATTCTCATAAATACCCCCCGCATTTAGATTACTGTCACCGGTAAGTAGCATGTTTTTGGTTGCCATTCCATAAAGAGAAGTAAGAATCCCTACATCTGACATAAAAAGTTTAAAAAGACTTTGTTTCTCATTCAGTTTTAACGGAATTCTTGGCTCAGTCGCATTAAATGAAGCTATTGCCACACCGGCCTTTCTCAGCCACAAAAAAGTATTCTCATTTCGTTCATAATGCAACCCTTTTTTTAAATCGGAAATAATAAATCTCCTGTTTTGCTTCAATAGTTCCGCAGGAATCAGGTCGTATACATTGGTTAAGATCAGCCTTTTATTCTCCTCTTCATACTGAGTGAAATCAAGTTTATACTGTCTCACTATGTCCTTATGCACTTCCATCACTTTATTTATATTCTTTGTTTCCGCATAGATACTGACAGCCTCCGGCATTCCTCCTACCATAAGATATCTGGTAAACAATTCCAGCATTTTCTCATTTACGGCATCCATCACCATACTACGGTTTTCAAATGAGTTTCTTAAACTGTCTATTGTATCATTACTAATCTGCGCAGTCTGAAGAAACTCCTCAAAATCAAGCGGATACATTTCATGCGTGCTCAAATATCCAACCGGAGCTGAATCGATATTATTCAGTTCAACACCAAGAAGCGATCCACTTAAGATAAATTTCAAACTGCCATCATCAACCCAAAATTTAATCTTAGTTATTATCTCCTTAAATCGTTGAACTTCATCAATAAAGACAACCGTACTTCCTTTTGTGATTATCCGTTCGCTTATTGTAGACAAGCCCATTATTAACTCATCGATTGTGCCTGCTTGCTTAAGAACAGATATGGCACCGGGAGTTTTAATCAAATTTATCTCAAAAAGATCTGCACCTTCATCATATAATACGCTTCTGATCAGATATGTCTTTCCGACCTGACGCGCACCTTTAATTAAAAGAGCTTTTTTGCTTGTATGGTACCATTCCCTTATTATTTTGCTGCTTTTTCTATTTAATTTCATTAACAACCTCTTCCCCTATGTTCGTTTCTACGAATAGAATAAAGCAAAAGTGTCAAAAACACAAGCGATAAATGTGGAGTTTTGTCAAAAATACAATAATTATCTTTCGATTTTTGTCAAAAATAAAATAATAATAACAAAAAGTGGTCCAAAGTGTAATCCCGATAGTTACCGTTCCGACAACATCACCATCATCTATCAGCAAATACACTTTACCATCTTCTATATCGTTAACGATACTTTCGTCAGAATGGTGTTTCAAAAAGAACTCCACTGCCCCCTGCGGATAATACTTAGGATAAATTTCCATAATTGTAGTATGTGTAATCTTCTTAACATCTTCAAAACTATTCTTATCTGCTTTTATAATATCCATTTACCATTCGTACCTCGTATATAATAATCTACTTCTTTTTCTTTGGTGCCGGAAGTTCATCATACATAGCCTCAAGCAATGTCCTAAGGAACTCCCTGTTGTCGATATCATCTACCAACAGCATTTCTTTTGCCCCCTCATACGGGAGTTCCAAGTCTGCTTCCGGCATTAAAGTTTTTGCTGTCTGTGTAGGCTTGACAAGGAAACGATCATCATAGATCCCACCGACAATTTTGCCGCGATAATAGATTATGTATTCTCCCATCATCGCCTTATAAGTAATCTCGTCCAGCCCCGAGAGCTGTTCTATAACAAAATCAAGGTATTCTTTGCTCGACGCCATTGTCATCACCGCCTTTAGCACGTTTTTGAAACACTGCACTACGTATCTCAGCAATTTCTGTCTCAGCATTTAGCATATGAACCCTACAAAGTGGGCATGCCAGGCTGCCGTTTTCATCTTTAACTTTAACAGTCAAATACACCAGAGTTGGAATCATACGATAATGACCTACTGTTGTTACTATATCAGCAATGCTGTCAAGTCTAAAAACAGGCCCGTTTTTTATAAATAGATAATATCTGCCAAGTCTAAACTGGTCCTCTTCAAATGGTTGCGCAGAAGCAAAGTCCATTAAAAGTCCCTGTCCTCCGTCTGCAGCAATGTAGGAACTTAGTCTTTTTGAAGAACCTGATCTCAGTCTGTAAGCAAGCCAGCAAAGAAAGGCAAACACGGCACCTACTGAGGCACCTATGGCCACAGCTCCCCAAAGATTCATTCCCATAGCTGCCATAATAAGAGTTATTACGACTCCCTCAAGTACAGTAACCACAATAGGGATTGGTCCCAGCTTTGGCTTACGCACTACTATGCAGTATTTTTTTAGGGCATAACTTATCTGATTAAGCTGTTGCTCATTCATTATCCCATTAGTATAGGAATTCTGATTCATTTGCGACATCAACTTTAAAACCTCCTGTAACAAAGAATTATCTCTGTAATCTCTGATTTGTCATTCTCGATTATCTTAAAAAGATAAAACTACTTCATCCTCTTCTCAAACTTGAACATTCCATCCGGAAACTGTTCATCTATCTGCTCCGACATCTCAGGGTCATTAGAATCCGGATGATAACTATTAAAGAACTCTACAATATGAAATCCGCAACGGTTCACGTAGAAATGAATATTACGCTTTTCAAAATAAGGAGTCACCGTCTCCCATATCTTTACTTCGGGATGCAACTTCTCCACCTCGCACCAAGCAGCATAACCAATGCCTTTACTATGCACTTTAGGTGAAGTAAAAAGAATATCCAAGTCTCCCTTGTCACCATCAACTTTTATAATAACTCCGCCCACAGGCTTCCCATCGTCCATGATGCGATATGCTTCGCCGCCATCAATAGATTTCCCTATTGTCTCACGAGAGATAATCTGCTCATCCTCTTCAAAATGGTTGTCACGCA
>JAEEGI010003765.1_pt1 | contig 35982 bp, 24 predicted proteins | sample 8958751 | NCBI WGS metagenome assembly JAEEGI01 (sample SAMN16246545, study PRJNA631951) | gut metagenome | biome: gut microbiome; feature: rumen; material: KS-attached | host: Bos | place: Iran: Karaj | collected 2018-10 | reverse complement strand
AAGTGGCGGCCATTGCGCGGGGGCGCACCTCTTCCCATTCCGAACAGAGAAGTTAAGCCCCGCCGCGACGATGATACTGCGGGAGACCGTGGGAAAGTAGTTCGCCGCCCACCCACAACGGAGACCCCTCACCAATCACGGTGAGGGGTTTTCTGTTTTTATGCACTCACTCTCCCACTCTATTTCCTTCTTTCTTTCAAACCGTTATTCTTTGCCAACTTTTTACTATTTTTACAGCCAAATTCAGGAGTATGGCCAAGAAATTGGTATTTACTTTCATTATACTGATTTCCAGTTTATTAGGATTTGCTCAAAATCCTATTCAGGATAGTATTGCCCCGAAAAAAGCCACAATCTCCCCTACCCGACCCATCGACTCCACTTTTGTCACCTATAATGCGTACCAGTTCGACAGCATCTTTCTGAATAGTTCCAAAGTCATCGACACTTTGACATTCCACACCGCTAACCGTGAGGTTTTGGAAAGCTATAATGCCATCTATAGCACCCTCAGCAACACGGGACTCGCACATAAGTCAATGAGATTCAATTATCTGCATCAGGTTGGATTCGACATGACACTGCCCTCGTTTTTAGCTATGTTAAAAAACGAGAGCAATATGACGGCTTACCAATCGGTACTTCCTTACTCCGAGCTTCGCTATGTGATGACAACCGCCGACAAGGAACAACACCTCAACGTCAAATTCGGGAGACGGTTCGCCCCTCGCCTATTCGTCTCTTTCGCCTTCAACACGGACTTTTCGCCTGGCGTCTTCAAGAACAGCAGAAGCCTCAACAACTATTTCTGGGTCAATGCGCACTATTTCACCAAAAACAACCGCTATGGCGTCTGCGCATATTGGTACCGCAACAAATTAGTAATGGATGAAAACGGTGGCATCGTCAACGATGAAGATTACAGCTCCCATACTGAATCGGACAATTCCGTCATCAATGTCAACCTAACCACTGCCACCAATACCGTCATATCAAGCGGCCTTGGTTTTGAGCATTATTTCAACCTTTTGCCGCAAAAAAAAGTTACAACTAAAACAGAGAGCGACCCAGTCGAAATCGATTCCCTAAACCTTTTTGCCGTTGCTGACAGCCTCTTGATCGACTCCCTTTCCATCGACACCTTGGACCATCAAGAGATGATTCAAGAAACCAAAGTCAGAAAGTTTACGTTGGGTAGGATTTGCCATCGTTTCAGCTACTTGAACAACAAACTTTATTATAACGAGACCTCACCTTCCGTAGCTTTCTACCAGCCCTACGACACTTTGCTCAACACTTCGAAAACCACCGACACCACACTCGTCAGAGCCTTCCGAAACACGTTGCAATGGAACAGTTTAGGCTATCAAAAATACAACGACGATGTCCCCTTCTACGTTTACGCAGGTGTTACGCACGGCTTCTACAGGTTAAAGCATTACGACTATTTGGAAGGCGAAACGGTGCTGACGCGCAATTTCAACCAACTGAGCGTGAATGGCGGCATCATTGTCAACCTGTTCAAGTCGACGCGCATCACAGGACAAGCTGAACTTGTCACCTTGGGCTATCAAATCGGCGACTTCGACATCAAGGGGCAATGGAAGCAATATTTGGGTACCACACGCAAGAACTACGGCCAAGCCATTTTTGACTTTGAACTCAAGCGACAGAGTGCCAACTGGTTCGAGGAGTCGTATTACTCTAACCATTTCCGTTGGGAAAACGACTTCAAAGCCGCCACCTATCTGTCTTTCAACCTTAAATACAAATTCAGGGACTATTGCATAGGCGTCAGGCAAACCAGCATCGCCAACTTCATCTACTTCGGCACCGATGCCCGCCCAACACAACATGAAGAGATGTTCAGCATCCGTGAGGCTTACCTCAGCTTCTACCAAAAGCTTTGGCGTTTTGAGATTGAAGGATTTGCAAGCCTGCAAAAGTCAAGCAATGAGGAGGTTATCCATCTGCCTTTGGTTCAGGGAAGTTTGAAAATCGGGTATTCGCAACCCATGTTCCACAAGGCGGCCACGTTGCATCCCAGCATCACGGTGCGTTACTTCACCAAGTATTACGCCGATGCCTATATGCCCGCCACCCGTTCCTTCTACCTGCAAAACGAGGTGCAAATCGGCAACTTCCCCTTCATCGATTTGGCATTGGCCATCAAAGTGAAAAAGGCGCATATCTATGTGGTTTACAGCAATATGTTCCTGCTTACGGGCAACTACAATTCATTCATCGCCCCCCACTACCCCATGCGCGACAGCCGTATCTTCATCGGCGTCAACTGGAGATTGTTCAACTAAAAGACCGCTGCCATGATACAAACCGACCTCATCCCCACCACCAACACCCTTTCAGGAATCAACGATACCATCGCGCATATCTCTGAAACCGTCACCAATCCGAGTTTGGTCAATACGGTCGCCGAACAAATCAACAACAGCAGTTCGTCACGCCAAATCGGGTTGACCATCGCCATCATCGGTTTGCTCATCTTCACCGCACACCTTTTCAGCGAGATTTTCAGTCGAAAGCGCATCCCCGATGTGCTGTTCCTCATCATCATCGGCTTGCTCATCGGTCCAGTTTTCCACTGGCTTTCGCCCGAAAGCTTGGGCAACGCAGGCAGCCTGTTCTCCGGCATCACCTTGGTGACCATCCTGTTTGAAAGCGGTACCCAATTGAGATTCACAGCCTTAAAAGACTCATTCAGAGGCGCATTGAGACTCACTGCCTTGAATTTCGTGCTCTCAGCCGTGGCTATCTGGTTGGTGGGCTGGCTGATTTTGGAATTGGATCCCATCGTCAGCATGATTTTAGGCTGCATGTTGGGTGGCACAGCTTCGGCAGTGGTCATCCCTATCGTCAGGCAGATGCACATGTCGGAAAAACCCGCCATCATGCTCATTCTGGAAGCCGCCATCGGCAATGTTTTCAGTATCGTGCTCGCCTTGGCCTTGATGCAAGCCATCAAGTCGCGGCATGTGGAATTTGGGGCCATCCTCGGCGACATCTTTTCCTCCTTCATCCTTGCCACGGTGATGGGTCTCTTCGGCGCCATTTTCTGGGCCCTTATATTAGATAAGGTGCGCAACATCAAATACTCCATCCTGACCACGCCCGCCTTCGTCTTCATCATCTACGGCATCAACGAATGGATGGGCTTTAGCGGTGCCATCGCGGCATTGGCTTTCGGCATCGGCATGGCCAACATCGACAGCATCTATAACGCTTGGCTCAAGAAATTCATCAAAAAAGTTCCTGTCAACCTGAACGAAACTGAGCGTTCGCTGTTCTCGGAGTTAGTGCTGCTGCTGAAGACCTTCTTCTTCATCTATGTCGGCATTTCCATCCAGCTAAAGCAATGGCAACCAATAATCATTGGATTGGGAATCAGCATATTACTATTTATCATCCGAATCCCTGCCGTAAGGTTCGCCATCTCGAAGAAAGAAGGCATTCCTGAAAAAGAAGTCGTGTTCATGTCGGCCCTCAACCCCAAGGGACTGACCGCAGCGGTGTTGGCCACACAAGCCATCATCTACATTCCCGAAATGGAAACAGCTTTGTTTGTGAGAAACATAGTTTTCGCAGTCATTCTCTTCAGTATCGTCATCAATTCCATACTTATTCCGCTGATTGACAAGGAGAGAACACTCTATCACATCTACCTAAAGCTTCTGAATTTCAACCAAAAGATGAAAAACATCATGTCGAGGACAAAAGAAGAAGGCGAAGAATGGCACAAAAAACACTCAAGAGCCCATGAAATTGTAGACGAAATGTTTCATTCAGAGGTGATTACGGAGATTATCGAAAACGCTGACAAACCTGGAGCCATGCACAACAAGGCTGAATCAAGCAATATGGATGTTGCAGACTAACGTTGTTTATAATGCGTAAAAATTACACATTATAAACAATTAAAAACCAATCTTTTAAAACTTCACGCTACATACAAAGTGTAAATTTTACACATTTTTCCATTGCGGGTTACAGAAATAGTTGTATTTTTGCGTAAAATTTACACGATATGGAAACGCAACAATACACCTACAAGTATCCTCGACCGGCTGTGACGACGGACTGTGTGGTCTTCGGTTTTGACGGGCACGACCTTAAGATTTTACTTATCGAGCGCGGAATTGAGCCCTTCAAAGGCGCTTGGGCCTTCCCTGGCGGATTCCTCAACATGGACGAGACGGCAGAGCAAGGTGCACTGAGGGAACTGAAGGAAGAAACGGGACTTGACTTGCGCTATATCAAGCAAGTTGGGGCATTCTCCGACGTCGACCGCGACCCTCGCTCCCGCGTCATCACCATTGCTTTCTATGCCTTGGCAAAGAAATCGGAGGTGCAAGGTGGCGACGATGCCGCCAAAGCGCAATGGTTCGCCCTGAATGAAGTGCCGCGATTGGCTTTCGACCACGACTATATCCTAAGGAAGACGATGGAGAGGTTGCGCAAGGACATCCACTTCGAGCCCATCGGCTTTGGACTTTTGGACGAGCAGTTTACTATCCCAGAGCTGCAACGCCTCTATGAAGCCATCCTCGGCGTGCAGTTCGACCGCCGCAATTTCTACAAGAAAATCTTGCAGACCGGCATCCTCGACGAGGTGGAAGACGACGATGACAGGCATTATTATGGAGAGCATCGCGAGATGCGCAGCATGGACATCGGGGCCTTGTTTGGGAGCATCGCTGCCGAATCACGTCCCTCCTACTCCGCTGCCCGTTCGGACGACGACAGCCGCCGCCGCAAAGGCACTCGCTTCTCGTTCAACAAGAAACGCTATGACCAACTTAAGGAAGACAATAATTTTAGGCTTGAGTTTTAGATTCCCTTCGGGAATGGAAGTCGGTAATAGCGTTACTTCTGCGGCGGCAAATAATGCTTGCCGAGCGCAAATCCCACAAGCCGCCGCAGATAAAAAGACAAAAGAGCTCCATTCCCGCAGGGAATCTCAATCATAAATTCATAAAATATAAACCACTAAAAACAATAAAAGATATGGAAAACAACACCACCACCGCAAAGACGCAGGTCTATAACCTGATTATCCTCGACAAGAGCGGCTCGATGAGCAGCATCGCCAACGCAGCCATCGCCGGATTCAACGAAACCGTGGGCGGCATCCGTTCAGCCCAAGAACGCTTCAAGGACACGCAAGAGCATTTCGTCTCACTGATGATCTTCTGCGACTGCGAGAAGACCATGGTGTACGACATGGTGCCCGTCGACAAGGTCAAAGAGCTGACTTCCAAGGAATACCGTCCCTGCTGCTGCACACCACTCTACGACGCCATGGGCATCAGCATCAACGCCTTATACAGGGCCATCAAGGACAAGGAAGACGCCACCGCCGTGGTGACCGTCATCACCGACGGCTTGGAAAACGCCTCGAAAGAATACAGTGGCCAAGCTATCAAGGCCCTCGTCGAGCGCATGAAAAACGAGGAAGGCTGGAACTTCGCCTACATCGGCACCAACCAAGACGTGAGAGCCACCTCCGCCTCGCTCAGCATCGACAACCACATGGAATTCCGCGACGACGAGGCTGGCATGACAGAAGCCTGGGAAAAAGAACGCAAGTCCAAGATGTCGATGTTCTCGCGCTTCTCCATGGACTTCGGCGCCACCTCGGCCATGACAAGTGCAGAACGCAAGGCCTACCGCAGCATGGGAAACCGCTCCTCCAAGAACTACCACGAGATGAGCGAGTTCAGCGACCGCATCACGCCTGAGTATATCAAAGTCCTGAAGAACAACGAGATATTCGTCTTCGGCAGCAACCTCGCCGGTGCCCATGCTGGCGGAGCAGCTCGAATTGCCCGTTTGAACTTCGGAGCCATCATGGGTCAAGGCGTTGGCCTGCAAGGACAGAGCTACGCCATCCCGACGATGCAAGGTGGCACAGAGACCATCCTGCCCTACGTGGAGGAGTTCATACGTTTCGCTGACATGCATCCTGAGCTGACCTTCCTCGTCACCAAGATAGGCTGTGGCATCGCAGGCTTCACACCCAAGGAGATTGCACCTTTGTTTGCGGGAGCCGTCAACGTGCCGAACATCCATTTGCCGATGGATTTTTGGAAGGAGCTGGTGTAACTATGGCCTATGGCTGATGGCTCATGACCCGCTTCATCCAAAGGCTCTGTTTTCACGCCTTGGGTGAAGCTGGCCATAGGCTATAGGCCATAAGCCATCGGCCCAACAATTAAACAATTAAACAATCAACACTTAGACACCATGTTAGGAGCAATTATAGGAGATACCGTTGGTTCGGTATATGAATTTCACAACATAAAGACCACTGACTTTCCGCTGTTTGGGCCTCGGAACAACTACACCGACGACAGCATCATGAGCATGGCCGTGGCCGACTGGCTCTTGACCGACCCGCAGCACGGCATGGACACCTTGGAAGCCTCGTTTCTCAATTTCGCCAAGAAGTACCCCTGCCCTATGGGCGGCTATGGCGGCGGATTCCATCTCTGGCTGTTTCATCCCGAAGAACTAGGTGACTATGGGAGTCGCGACTTCAAACCGGGGACACGCCATCCCTACAACTCGTTCGGCAATGGCGCCGCCATGCGTTGCAGCGCCAACGGTTGGATGTTCGACAATTTAGAAGAAACCGAACGCGTTGCTGGACTTTCAGCCGCCATCACCCACAGCCATCCCGAAGGCATCAAAGGGGCGCAATCGACGGCGGCAGCCATCTTCATGGCCCGCAATGGCAAGAGCAAGGAAGAGATAAGGGAATACATCTCAACAAAATACGGCTACAACCTGAACCGAACTTGCGACGAGATCCGTCCCGTTTACGACTGGGATTCCTCGTGCCAAGGTACGGTACCCGAAGCCATGGTAGCCTTCTTCGACAGCACCGACTTCGAGTCGGCCATCCGATTGGCGGTCTCGTTGGGCGGCGACAGCGACACCCTCGCCTGCATCACGGGCGGCATCGCGGAGGCGTTCTACAAGGAGATTCCGGACGACATCGCCTTGAAGATTTGGGGACTCATTCCCGAAGATTTCAAGGACATATTGAGGAAGATGGAGTCACGGACAAGCTACCGCCTGCCGGAAATTCTAAAACAGGGAGAAACATTATAAAGATTGTGAACCGAGCCGAGAAAAGTGGGGACTTTTCTCGGCTTTTTTGAATCGTAAGCATTCCTAAAATTGTGAGATTCCATACATATTTCGCTGAAAAAATTGTGAGATTCCATACAGATTTCGCTGAAAAAATTGTGAGATTCCGACAAAAATAGTAATTTTGCGGCTGAAACAAGGTGAAAATTTTGAGGAAAATGGAAACAAATTACAAGGTTTTCAAACGCAAGATTTACGATAAGATGCTCGAATGGAAGCAAAGCAGAGACGGTGCCACAGCCTTGCTTATCAAAGGAGCAAGACGAGTGGGAAAGTCAACCATTGCAGAGGAATTTGCTCGCAATGAATATGAAAGTTATATCGTTGTTGACTTCGCCGACGCCCCTGCTGCCGTTTGGGAAGCCGTGGGCAACATCTCTGACCGCGACAACTTCTTTATGCAACTTCAGTTCATCTATGACGTGACCTTGCACGAGCGGCATTCAGTAATTATCTTCGACGAAATACAGAAATGTCCTGCGGTGAGACAGGCCATCAAGTATCTGGTAAAAGACCACCGTTATGATTTTATAGAAACCGGCTCGTTGCTCTCCATCAAGAAAAACACGAAGGACATCGTGATTCCCAGCGAAGAGACGAGGCTGACCATGTATCCCATGGACTATGAGGAATTTCGGTGGGCCTTGGGTGACACCACTACCCTACCTCTGCTCAAGGCCTCTTTTGAAAACAAGCGTTCCCTTGGCGATGCATTGACCCGCAAACTGTTACGCGACTTGAGATTGTACATGCTCATAGGTGGTATGCCTCAAGCTGTAGAAACTTACCTCAACACCAACAACTTGGCCGAGGTGGATGCAAAGAAACGCGAGATCATCGAACTTTACAACGACGATTTCCAAAAGATAGACTCGTCGGGCAAAACCGCACGGCTGTTCAGCGCCATCCCTGCTCAACTCTCGAAAAACGCTTCTCGTTATCAGACAACCAGTGTGCTCGGACGGAGCGAAGGCAAAGACAACATGGACGAATTGCTACAGAATTTGGAAGACAGTCTGACGGTCAACTTCTCCCACCATGCAGACGACCCCAATGTAGGGATGCCCATGCACACTGACTACAGCCAATACAAAATGTTCGTAGGCGACACTGGTCTATTCATCACATTGGCCTTTTGGGACAAAGCGGTTACCGAAAACGTCATTTATCAAAAACTGCTGACCGACAAGCTTTCAGCCGACCTGGGTTACGTATACGAGAACTTGGTTGCTCAGATGCTTACGGCAGCAGGCAATCGTTTGTTCTACCACACTTGGCCAACCGAAAGCGGAAAACACAATTACGAAATCGACTTCATCCTTTCGCACGGAAACAAAATCTATCCCGTCGAAGTAAAATCATCCGGATACAAAACCCATGCCTCGCTTGATGCATTCAAGGCCAAATTTTCCGGTCGAATCGGACAAAGCTACCTTGTTTACACAAAAGACTTGCAGAAGGACAATGACATCTGTATGGTACCTGCGTTTATGACCATGTTTCTCTAACACACAACTACTGCAAAACAACAAGAATTGCGATATGACCCAATGGCAAAAGACACAAATTCAGCGAGATAACGGCATGATGACCGAGGCGCAAGCCCCCGTCATCATCTCCGCAAGCCGAAGCACGGACATTCCCGCTTTCTATGCCGACTGGTTCTTCCATCGGCTGAAGGTGGGCTATTCTGCCTGGACCAATCCCTTCAATGGCGTGAGGAGTTTCGTTTCATACGAAAAATGCCGCTTCATCGTGTTTTGGTCGAAGAACCCGAAGCCGCTGCTTGAGCATTTAGACAAACTGAAGGAAAGGAACATCGGCTGCTACATCCAATACACGCTGAACGACTACGAGAAAGAAGGCTTGGAAAAGGGTGTGCCACCCTTAGAGCAAAGGATTGACACCTTCAAAAGGTTGGTGGACAAGTTGGGCCAAGGCCGTGTGATTTGGCGCTTCGATCCTTTGATTCTGACCGACCAAATCGGCATGGACGACCTTTTGCGTAAAGTGGAAAACATCGGCGACCAACTGAAGGGTTACACGGAAAAACTCGTTTTCAGCTATGCAGACATCACCTTATATAAAAAGGTGAAAGCCAACCTTGAGAAAAGCCATGTAAACTATGCGGAATGGACGACCGCCCAAATGGAAGAGTTTGCCCAAAAGCTTTCCGAACTCAACCAAAAATGGCATTACCAATTGGCCACCTGTGGCGAAAAGATTGACATTGAGCAATACGGCATCCAGCACAACCGCTGCGTGGATGATGACTTGATGATTCGTTTTGCTCACCACGACAAGGCCTTGATGGAATTCCTCGGTGTGGAGATTACCGAAGGCGACCTCTTCAATCCAAAACCGTCCATCATCAAGCACCGCGACAACCGCGACAAAGGCCAGCGGCAGTTCTGCGGCTGCATGGTGAGTAAGGACATCGGCGAGTACAATACTTGTCCGCATTTGTGTGAATATTGCTATGCTAATGCGAGTAAGGAAAAAGCGCATGAGAGCTATAATAAACACAAAATGAATCCTTTGGGAGAAACAATAACGGGAAAATAATCTATATTTGCACATCAAAAACAAGGCACATGAACCAACCTGCGACATACAACAAGGCAGTAGAGACTATCAAGACAGCCATTTTGCAAGGACAATACGAAGCAGCCAAAGGCGTGAACCGTATACAATTAGCGGTTTATTTTGGCATCGGAAAATACATCTCGCTCAACACGCGGAAAGGCGTTTGGGGAACAGGCGCATTGGAAGTCATTAGCCAGCAACTTCGGAAAGAATTGCCTGGGTTGCGTGGTTTTGCCCCATCAAGCATGAAAAACATGCGACAATTTTATGAGGAATGGGCGATGCTGGATGCCAATTCGCCAATTGCAATTGGCGAATTACAACAGGCTAATAATCAGACGGATAATAAATCGCCAATCACAATTGGCGATTTGGAAGAATCTAATTCATCGGTTACGACGGATGAATTACAAGTAGTTGATAACAAGATTGATATTTATCATTCCTTGTACATTCCCGATGCGATTGCCTTCCCTGCGGAAGATTTTTTCAAGGTGCCTTTTACCCATCACTCGCGCATTTTGGCTGGTGCTAAAACAATGGAGGCTCGCTGCTACTACATTCACCGCACGGCAGAAGAGAATTTGTCGGTGGAGGCATTACAATCTCTACTCAAAGAGAATGCCTACGAGCGCAGAAATACAATGCCGAGCAACTTTACAAACACGCTTCCTGATGCGAAACTTGCCCGCAAAGCGGTGATGATGTTCAAGGATGAGTATTTGCTGGATTTCATCAATGTGGAGCAGATTGGCGAGCGCGAGTCCATCGATGTGGACGAACGCGAGGTGGAGCAGCAGATTGTCCAAAATGTCAAGAATTTCATCATGACTTTTGGGAACGATTTTGCGTTTATCGGGAACCAATACCATTTGGAGGTGTATGGTGTGGAGCATTTTCCCGACCTGTTGTTTTTCAACCGCGAACTGAACGCCTTGGTGGTAGTGGAACTGAAGACGGGCGACTTCAAGTCATCTTACCTCGGGCAACTGATGTCGTATCTTTCCATCTTGGACGCCAAAGTGAAGAAGCCGCACGAAAACTCGTCCATTGGCATAGTGTTGTGCAAATCGGCCAAACGTGATTATGTGGAGTTTGTCATCCGTGACTACAACAAGCCCATGGGCGTGGCCACATACAAAACCACAGCCGAAATGCCAGAGGAACTGCGGAAAGCCTTGCCCGATATTGAGGAATTGAAGAAATTGCTGTAAAAGAGAAACTACTATGATGATAGAACAAAATACTAACTACGCCTACAAACTGAAATACATGGACAATCCCACTTTCGACAAAGTAAGGGACTTGTCCACCAAATTCTACCGCGAACTGCCACAAGCCTTGCAGGACGAACTCTTTGAAGCCTTGAACCGTGGCATTGACATTTTGGACTCCGAGCCACAAATGACCGCCTACTTGTTTGCTTTCGGCAAGATGCACCAAGCCAAGTTAAACTATGCTTTTAAGCAATTGCCTAAAGAGTTTCTTGTGCAACCCGAAATCAATATCATTGATTACGGCTGCGGGCAAGCCTTGGGAACAATGTGCTATATAGATTTCCTAAACAAAAACAATTACTGGCAAAAGGTGAATTCAATCACTTTGATTGATCCTTCCGAAATTTGTTTAAAGAGAGCCGCACTCCATGCATCAGTATTCTTTCCAGAAGCTAAGATTATAACAATTAATAAAAGATTTAATGATTTAAACGAACATGATATTGCTTGTAACGAATGGCTTGATGGACTTTATATGCGTCGTGAAATAGAGGAAAATGAGTTCGTACCAAAACTACATATTTTTTCCAACGTGTTGGATATGGATTCTTTTGATATGAAACGATTGGCAAAACTCATACTAGGAAGGGCAAAACACTATAATCAATTTGTTTGTACTGGTCCATCATTCCATAACGGCGAAAAAGTCAATAAAATCCGTTGCTTCTCATCTTTGTTTTGTAATGATTATTCATACGAATCGTTGGAAAAAAGGAAATTGAATGCTGATAAGGATTGGACTTGCTCTACCAGTGTGTTCTCTTTGGGGACACTGATGAATTGGTCGACAAAAATGACCAATGAAGACTTGAATTTGGCAGAAGAAGTAGATGGTCCTGCTGGCCATATGTATAATAATGAAGGCCGTTTGCTAAAACTAACAGATTTTGATCATACTATTTTGCCTGGGACCAGAGTGCTATGTTGTAGAGCAATAAAGCATTACCTATGGGAAACAAACACGGGCATTCCCGATTCGGTGAAAATCATTGGAAGGTATGCTTTTCGATCCCAAAGTTGTGGCTTTAATATTCCTAATAGTATTCTTTCAATTGAGGATGGCGCTTTTGAAGATTGTTATAACATAAAAACAGTATATATCCCACAAACTGTGCGTTATATTGGAGGTAATCCTTTTGCCAAGTGTCCACAAGTCGTAATAAAAAGTGATTCAAATAGATTCATCGTTAAGGACGAAATGTTAATAGACGAGCAAGAGAATCGCCTTATTTGTTATTTTGGAAGTGCAGAATCGATCACTTTACCTAACACAATAACAAATATAGGTTATAAGGCTTTTGCTGGGAGTCCAGTAAAACAGATCACAATTCCCAATACCATCAACATTATCGGTGATAATCCATTTGATGGTTGTAAAGACATCAATATTTCAAGTCAATCTTCAAGATTTATTGTTAAAGATGAGATGTTAATTGACATAAAAGAAAATCGTTTGATTTCATACTTTGGTGATTCAGAAAGCATTAGTATTCCAAAACACATCAAAAGCATTGGCGGTTATGCGTTTTGCGGAAAACAACTGAAACGAGTCCTTATTCCAAATTCTGTTAGTAATATAGGAGAGGGCGTATTCTCATCATGCTTTTCTTTGCAACAAGTAATCCTTCCTGATACGATTACTCGTATTGAAGATGAGACTTTTTCATGGTGTACATCGTTACAATTTGTTAAAATGCCCCAATCCCTATCATCTATTGGAGATGGGGCTTTTTATGAATGTTCTAATTTGCAAAATGTTGTTTTCCCTAAAACTTTGACATTTATTGGGCATAGGGCTTTTTCATGGTGCACTTCTCTAGAGCAGGTCGTTCTTCCTGATGCTTTGGAATCCATCGGAGGAGAGGCTTTTTCACATTGTGGTTTGAAACAAATTGTAATTCCTAATTCAGTATATAGTTTTGGCGATCATGTGTTTGAAAGTTCATCATTAGTGCAGGTTGTAATACCTGATATGGTAATCTCCAAGAATAAGGGACATTTTCAGCATTGCTCTTTATTGCAACAGGTTATTATTACTGAACAATATAAAGATATTGTTGAGATTGTTTCAACTATTCCCGATAATGCATTTGATTGGTGTTCTTCCTTACGACAAATATCATTCCCAGAAACAATTAGTGTAATAGGAGAATATGCTTTTCGTAGTTGCCAATCGTTGCAAAATGTTGAAATATCAGCTGTAAAAAATATAAAAAAAGGTGCTTTTATTGATTGCAAATCTTTAAGAAAAGTCATTGTTCCCTACGGTGCTATATCTATAGGTGAAGATGCTTTCAGAGACTGCGGATTGAGAGAAGTTGTGTTGCCCGAAACAGTTTATTCTATTGGAGAAAACGCTTTTCGATGCGGAGAGACGAAAAGAGTTGTAGTGGAATCTTATGTTGAAGATAGTAAATTTAAATTCCATTTTCGAGATGAAGACGAGTTGCCTATAATATTGGGTCAACATAATCGTAACCCGCAATCTTTTCCTCATAGAAGAGACACTTTGCATAAAATCATTATTCCTAAAGGAACTATTGAAAAATTCAAAGAATTGCTTGAAGAAGTATTGTGGGATAAACTTGTAGAACAATAAATAAAATGCCATGGAAATAGAAGACATTAGAAATCAATTCAATAATACGGAAAAACTGTATCATTATACGACTTTTAACAACGCTCTTAAGATACTTCAAAGTCACACTTTGTTGTTTGGTAGGTTAAAAGACATGAACGACATAAACGAGTTGTATCGTCCTTTGGCTTTTTTTTATCATTCGCGTCATGATAATAGAAACAATGACGACATCTATAAAAAGATGAAAGAAGATTTCTATAAGTATCAGCAGATTTCATTGACTTTGGATGGAAACAGAATGGGGTTTGACATCCCAGCGATGTGGGGGCATTATGCCCAAAACGGGAATGGCGTTTGTTTAGTTTTCGATAAAAGTAAATTCATTTCATATTTGAACGAAGAAAAACGACAACGACATATTGTTTTTGATAAAGTAAAATACAAAAAAGATTATTCTTCTGTTGTAACATACGAAACCGATGCCAATAACAATTTGATACCATTTAGAAAAAGAGAAGAAAAGGACTATTTCTTTCATAAAACAAAAGATTGGTCTTATGAACAAGAACTCAGGGTGATTATCAAGTCAGATTCGGAAAGAAGAGAAAAACTTGATTTTAAAGATTCTCTTTTATCTATTGCCATGCACAATGCTGAAAGTGTGGGGCATGAACAAACCATCTTCGCCTCAATTGAACATGATATTATCTCAAAAGTTGCAGGAAACGATATTACCATTTTGGAACATGGCGCATGGTTTAATAATACTCAGTTAACAATTCGGGGAGAAACGGTTTGGGAGTCAAACCCTATTGATTTGAATAGAGTTAATCCTGATGAATAAAATGAACAACACTAAAAAATCATGTTCGGATCAATCATAGGAGATATCATAGGCTCAAGATTTGAAGGCCACAACAGCCGAATCAAGACTACGGACTTCGAGCTGTTCGATAAAAGCAGCAAGTTTACTGACGACACGGTGATGACCATCGCAGTAGCCGACTGGTTGATGCGTGACCCTAAGCATCAACACGCAACCTTGGTCAAGATCATGCAAACATACGGGAGGATGTATCCCAGTGCAGGCTTCAGTCATGCCACTAAAGCATGGCTCAACAGCGATGAGCCTCAGCCATACGGTTCTTTCACCAATGGAGCCGCCATGCGTGTCAGTCCTGTCGGATGGGCTTTCGATAACTTGGAAGAGACCTTGGAAGTCGCGAAGCGTTCAGCCGAGGTGTCGCACGACAGCGAGCAAGGCATTACTGCCGCCCAAGCCGTTTCGGCTGCCATTTTCAAGGCTCGCCATCATGCGAGCAAAGCGGAAATAAAGACTTACATCGTGCAGAACTTCCACTACGACCTTGGTCACACGATTGAAGAAATCCGCCCAGACTACAGTTTCGATTGTTCTTGTGAGGGCAGCGTCCCTGAAGCTATCATGGCTTTCATGGATGGTGGAGACTTTGAATCCGTCATCCGTCTAGCTGTTTCGCTGGGTGGCGACAGCGACACGCAAGCCTGTATTGCCGGAGGTATCGCTGAAGCGTTTTACGGTTGTGTCCCGAAAGAAATCATCAAAAAGGCCGTGCATCATCTGCCCAGCCATTTCCGCAAAGTCATCACCGAGTTTGCCATGGCTACGGAATATCAGATGCCAAAGTGCATTTATTAAATAGTTTTCAACAATATAAAAACATGAAAAATTATGGATTAGCCACATTGTTGGTAACACTTATGCTGGCATCGCTCTTCAGATGCACTAACAACAGAAAGTCGGAAAAAGAAATATTTCAAGACACCAGTCCCAGACAAAAACACGAGGAAACATGGGATGATTTTCAGAGGCGTAAAGATTCTCTTTGGACTGTGTTCAATGAATCGACTGACGAAGCGGAGGCTGATAAGGCGAGGGTTATGCTCTTCGATATGGGCTGTAATGCTGACTGGGGTATGATCGTTTCGACAGATTATGAAAGGCGTAAAGCACGTGTTGAAAAAGAGTTCCAACAATTTATCTCTGCTCATCCAGAGCAGGAGGTGCTTTTCAGCGAAGAGAAAGAAAGATGGGAGAATTATCATGAAGCAGTTTTGGCGGTGGCTGAGCTTGAAGACCACGGTAGCAGTGGAGCTTTGTATTTCGTCGGTGTTTTGGAACAAAGTGTGGATCTTTGGTCGGCTTCCTTTTATAACCTTTGGCTATTTGAACAAAATCAAGACATAGAATTTCCCGAAACAATTTTTACTTCAAAAATGATTGAGGATGCCTATTCGGCATATATCCAACAGGAGGACGAAGATTGGTGTAACGCATTTAGTGATAACGAGAAAGACGGGATGGAGGAGCATCATAAAGCTATTGAGCACGAATGGCAACTGTGGAACGAGTGGATGGCTTTTCGCAAGACGGTTTCAAAGTCTCTGCCAAAGGATATGCGCAAAATATATAATGATTGCACAAACCTTACGATGAGGACGAAACTACTCCAATTAAAAAACCAAAATCAGGGGCTTGGTTTAATTAATGATTTTATTGATAGTTGCTTGCTGTCCGATAGTTGCTCTGATAAGGAATTGCTGGATTATCCGGGATTTAGTGTTGTTTTGGAGAATTATTGATTTTACGGGGTGTTGTTTGCTTCCAACAAATAAATGAATTGTCATGCATTCAAAAAAAGAAACCCATGAAATTCCTACTTGTCTGCTTGGCCATCATAGTTGCCATTATCATGGTGAAAGCCATTTGGGTCGGCATTGCCACAAGGCATAACGGCGACTTTGAGAGCGAGAAGGCGGACATCATGGCGCGGCGGGACTTTCTGATAGATAAGGTGATCACCAGCCCGCAAAAGCTTATCGATGAAATGCCCGCCATCGTCGGGTCTCAGTTCCAAGGGGAATGGGCGTTGTATTCATGCTCAATGCTGTCGGCGGCGTTGGTGAATACCACGTTGATATACGAAGAGGATAGGGAAGCGAACATTGCCCGTATCGATAGCCTCATCCAGATGGTCATGTCGCCTGAACTACGGGCATACGACCGTGAGCGATGGGGCGAAGACCCGCTGGAAACGTTGGATGGCAAAGAGAGCCATGTCTCTTATCTCAGTCATTTGGCTTGGATGATTGGCGGATACAAACGTATCGGCGGAGGCGACAAATACGACGAGCTTTATCATCGGCTATGCGAGACCATGAACCGCCGCATCCTTGAAAGCCCCAACATGAATCTGCCGACTTATCCGGGCGAGTGCGTGTATGTGCCGGATATGTTGGTGGCCATCGTAGCTCTTTCGGTTTATTCTCAGCAGTATGAAGGCAAGTACTACTCAACCGTTTACCAATGGCTTGCCGAGGCCAAACAGCATTGGCTTGACAAGGACACTGGATTGCTCGCGTCGTTCTTGCCTGACGAAAGAGAAGGCATGTATGGCGAAGCACCTATCAAAGGTTCCTATTCGGCGTTGAGTTGTTATTACTTGACTTTCATCGATGAGGAATTTGCCCGTGACCAATATGAGAGGCTGAAGGCAAACTTCTTGCAGAAGCGACCTATTACAGGCTTCAAGGAATACCATGACAGAAAATGTTGGCTTGGGATGGATATCGATGCGGGTCCCATCGTGTGTAACCTTAGCCCAACGGGAACAGCCTTTGCCGTTGGTAGTGTGACCTATTTCGAGGATTGGGCTTTAAGGAAAAAACTTCTGAAGACGGGAGAACTTGCGGGAACTACCTGGCGCAGCGGAGGCAAGAGCCATTATCTGCTTGCAGACGTGGCCTTGGTGGGTGAGGCTATCATGCTGGCCATGAGGACGGCAGTGGAGTGGAAACTTATAACAACTCCAACGGATTGATTTGCAGAAATTCTTCCGCCTTCAAGCCGCCGTCACCAACGACGAAGATTGTATCGGGATGAAACTTTTCTTTGAACTTGTTCAGCCTTTCAGCACTTTTCATCTATTATAGAAATGGAGCGACAACTGACATCAATTTCCCCATAAAAACAATTTGTTTAGTAGTAATAAACAAAAATAACGAAATTTGTTTTGCTATATTAAACAAATTATGTATTTTTGCAGGGAAAAACTATCAATATGGCCATTACAAAAGAAACATTTCGTACGCTAATCAAAGAAGGACAACAAGAAATCAGGGATGTGAAACTCTATGACCGTCCTTTTGCATTCGAAGAACAAGGCAGATACGTGCTCGTTGGGGTTCGTCAGGCTGGCAAGTCATATATGCTGTATAAACGAGCCAAACAACTACTTGCCGAAGGCCATCAGTTGGAAGAGATCGTGTATATCGACTTTGACGACGAACGTTTGGTCGAAATGACATCCGAAGATTTTGACTACATTCTTCAAGCTTATCAGTCTGTCTATAACAATGTGCCGTTGCTTTTCTTTGATGAGATTCAGAATGTGGAAGGTTGGGAGCATTTTGCACGAAGGTTGGCCAACAGGAAGTATCAGGTGTTTATTACAGGCAGCAATGCCAAAATGCTTAGCCGTGATATTCAGACCGTACTAGGTGGCCGTTATTTGGATGAAACCATTTATCCTTATTCTTTCCAAGAGTTTTTGGAGGCACAAGGTATCGAGCTGTCCAAGGATTGGCAATATGGAAACGAAAGAGCAAAAGTGCAACAGGCTTTTGACCAATATTTGAGTTGGGGTGGTTTTCCTGAATTATTGCTTTATCGCAACAAGCGTCATTGGCTCAACGACCTTTATGAAAAGATTCTTCTTGGTGACATTGTTCAACGCAACAAAATAAAGAATGAGTTGGCGTTAAGAATGGTCATCAAAAGGTTGGCGGAAAGTGTCAAACAACCTACTTCCTATACCAGGATAGCCAATTTGGTGAAAGCAACAGGAGTAAGTACCTCAACAGCATCTGTTATTGAATATGCGAAATGTGCCAAAGACGCTTGTATATTGTTTTCATTGGAAAACTACGCATCCAAGTTTGTAGAAAAGGAAACGGTAAAAAAACACTATTTTGTTGATAATGGTCTTTTAAATGTCTTCTTAACGAATGGAGAGACTTCGTTGCTGGAAAACGTATGTGCCATCCATTTGCACAAGAGATACGGGGAGCGACTTTTCTTCTACAAGAAGAATGTCGAGGTTGACTTTTATGTCCCAGAGGATGCAATAGCGGTACAAGCCTCATATTCCATTTTGGGACCCGAGGTTAGCGACACATACAATCGCGAGGTTGACGCACTTAAGAAACTAAATGCTTTTGCTCGTCTTAAACGTATGGTGATTGTTACCTATGATGAAGAAACGACAATTCCGATTAATAACGATCAATTTATCGAAGTAATTCCAGCGTGGAAATGGCTTCTAGAATGACCCTCCATTTTGCCAACTCCACCCGACAATTTTCCCCGATTTTTGCAAAATGCACTTTACAAATTTTTCATTTTTTTGTCGATTACATTCGACAATTGTCACTCACAATACCAATACTATTCTTCCTCTCAAAAGATTTTTTTACCCAAAAACCTACCCACTTTCAAAATTATTCGTATCTTTGCAGCCCGTTTAGAACAACAAATTTAGTGTAAAAAGAAGAAAATTATGTACTTAACTGCAGAAAAGAAATCAGAGATTTTCAGCCAATACGGCAAGAACGCTGCCGATACTGGTTCAGCAGAAGGCCAAATCGCTTTGTTCACTTACAGAATTAAGCATTTGACAGAGCAAACGAAAGTCCATCACAAGGATGTGGCGGCCAAACGTGCGTTGGTTGGCTTGGTAGGTAAGAGAAGAAGACTTCTCGATTATTTGAAGAGAACCGACATCGAAAGATACCGTAACATCATTAAGGAATTGGGCATCAGAAAGTAAAACTTTCGCCCGCCTTAAGCGGAACGCAAGAAAAAGGCAATACACATTGCCTTTTTTTTGCTATTTATTGCACCCAATTCGATACGTTTAAGAAGCTAAGAGAAAACAGTAAAAAATTCTAATCATTATGGGTCCTACTGGATTTACACAAACCATCCACATGCCTAACGGTCAAGAGATTACGCTCAACACTGGCCGTTATGCCAAACAGGCCGACGGCTCCGTGATTCTGCGTTGCGGCGACACCGTCATTCTGGCCACCGTATGCTCCGCCACTGAAGTGGCTCCCGAAACCGATTTCTTCCCCCTGTCTGTCGACTATAGGGAAAAATACTACGCCACGGGCAAGTTCCCTGGCGGTTTCTTTAAACGTGAGGCCAAGCCCTCCGACTATGAAGTGCTGATTTCACGCCTCATCGACCGCGCTTTGCGCCCGCTGTTCCCCGATGACTATCATGCCGAGACAATCGTGCAGGTCAACCTCCTGTCGAACGACAAGGACCAGACCCCCGATGCCCTCGCCGCTTTGGCTGCCTCAGCTGCCATCTGCGTGTCCGACATCCCCTTCCATGGCCCGATTTCGGAAGTGCGCGTGGCCCTCATCGGTGACGAATATGTCATCAACCCGACCTTCGCCCAGATGGAGGAAGCCCGCCTCGAACTGATGGTGGCCGCCTCCATGAAAGACATCTGCATGGTGGAAGGCGAATGCAAGGAAGTGAGCGAACAAGAAATGCTCGGCGCCTTGAAAGCTGCCCACGAAGCCATCAAGATCCAATGCCAGGCTCAGATCGAGCTCATGGAACAGGTCAACAAGGCCAAGCGCGAGTACTGCCACGAGGTGAACGACGAGAACCTCCGCGCCGAAATCGAAGCCAACTGCTACCAGCCTTGCTACGACTTCGCCCTCACCGGCTGCGCCGACAAGCACCTCCGCGAAGAGACCTTCAGCGGCATCCTTGACAAATATCTCGAAAAATATACCGAAGAAGAGCTGGAAACCATCACCCCGCTCGCCAAGCGTTATTTCCACGATGTGGAACGCTCGGCTGTGCGTAACGCCGTCCTCAACGAACGCATCCGTCTCGATGGCCGTAAGACCAACGAAGTGCGTCCCATCTGGACCGAAGTCGACGTGCTGCCCAAGGCCCACGGCTCGGCTGTGTTCACCCGTGGTGAGACCCAGGCTCTGGTCACCGTCACCCTCGGCACCAAGCTCGATGAGCAGACCTTGGACGGCGCCGTGGTGGAAGGCACCAAGAACTTCACGCTGCACTACAACTTCCCCGGCTTTGCCACTGGCGAGGCCAAGGCACAGCGCAGCACCAGCCGCCGCGAAATCGGTCACGGCAACCTCGCCGAGCGCGCCCTCAAGACGATGGTGCCTCACGACGAGACCATGCCTTACACCATCCGTATCGTGAGCGACATCCTCGAATCCAACGGTTCATCCTCTATGGCCTCAGTGTGCGGTGGCTGCCTCGCCCTGATGGACGCTGGCGTGCCGATGCGCAAGCCCGTCGCTGGCGTGGCCATGGGTATGATTTCGGATAGCGAGACCGGCAAATACGCCATCCTCACCGACATCCTCGGTGACGAGGACCACCTCGGCGACATGGACTTCAAGGTCACGGGTACCCGCGACGGTATCACCGCCTGCCAAATGGACATCAAGGTCGACGGCCTCTCCTACGAGGTGCTGACCGAAGCCTTGGAGCAAGCCCGTCAGGGCCGTCTCCACATCCTCGACGAAATGGCCAAGACCATCTCCGAGCCGCGTTCTGACTACAAGGAGTTTGTGCCTCGCATCGAGACCATGTATATCCCGAAGGATATGATCGGTGCCGTCATCGGCCCTGGTGGCAAGGTCATCCAAGAGATGCAGAAGCAGACCAACACTGTCATCGTCATCACCGAAGACGAGCAAAAGGGTATCGTGGAGATTGCCTCACAGAACAAGGAAGACATCGAAGCTTGCAAGGCCAAGATCAAGGCTATCGTGCAAGTGCCCGAGGTTGGCGAAGTCTACCACGGCAAGATCGTTTCCATCATGGCCTTCGGTGCCTTTGTGGAAATCATCCCCAACAAGGACGGTCTGCTGCACATCTCCGAAATCGACTGGAAGCGTTACGAGACCATGGAAGAGACGGGCCTGAAGGAAGGCGACGAGATTGACGTGAAGTTAGTCGAAATCGATGAGAAGACCGGCAAACTCCGTCTGTCGCACCGTGCCCTGCTCCCCAAGCCGGAAGGCTATGAGGAGAAGAAGCCCAACGGTCCCCGTCCCGGTGGTCCGCGTCCCAACGGCGGCAACCACGGCAACGGTCGTCCTGGTGGTGGCCACGGCAATGGCAACCACGGTGGCAACGGCGGTCCCCGCAGAAAGTAAGAAACCACGAGAGGTTCTGGCGGATTTGTAATCCGGCAGCAACGAATAGGGGATTTGAAATCCCCACCTCACCGCGAGCGGATTGCAAATCCGCTCGAACGACAAAGAAAGCCCGTTCAGAGTGCAAATCCGAACGAACGCTAAAGAAAGAAAACCTATTCAAAGAACTAAATAAACTTAAATGAGGCAGTTAAAGATTACGAAGCAGGTGACGAACCGTGAGACCGCGTCTCTCGACAAGTACCTGCAAGAGATTGGTAAGGTTGAGCTGATTTCGGCTGAAGAAGAGGTTGAATTGGCCCAGCGTATCAAGCAAGGCGACAAGATCGCGTTGGAAAAACTCACCAAGGCTAACTTGCGCTTTGTAGTCTCCGTAGCAAAACAGTATCAGAACCAAGGCCTCAGTCTTCCCGACTTAATCAACGAAGGCAACTTGGGGCTGATAAAAGCCGCACAACGTTTCGACGAAACCAGAGGTTTCAAGTTCATCTCCTACGCCGTGTGGTGGATTCGTCAGTCCATCCTGCAGGCTTTGGCCGAACAATCGCGTATTGTCCGACTCCCTCTCAACAAAATCGGTTCCATCAACAAAATCAACAAAACTTACGCTAAGTTAGAGCAAGAATTTGAGCGTGAACCCAATGCAGAGGAGATTGCCGAAGTCCTTGAAATCACGGAACAAGAGGTGAAAGAGTCAATGAAGAACGCCGGTCGCCACATCTCGATGGACGCACCGCTCGTGCAAGATGAAGACAACACCATGTACGACGTGCTGAAGAGCGAGGAGGCCCCGACGCCCGAGACCGAGCTTCTGTATGAGTCGTTGCGTAAAGAAATCGACCGAGCCATCTCCACCCTGACGCAAAGGGAGCAGGATGTCGTCCGCCTGTATTTCGGGCTGAACGGCAGCCACCCGATGACCTTGGAAGAGATTGGTGAGAAATTCGACCTGACGCGCGAGCGCGTGCGTCAGATTAAGGAAAAGGCCATACGCCGGTTGAAACACACCAGCCGCAGCAAGATCCTGAAGAGTTACCTCGGTTAATGAAATCAAAAAAGCCTCCCAAATTTGAGAGGCTTTTTTGTTGTAATACTGTGTCTTGGTTAATCAGCTTTCTTCTTACCCATGCTATAGGTGAGGTTGAAGCGCAGGGTGTTCTCCAAAGGATTGCTGCCCACCACAGTTCCCACAGGAATCAGGTAAGAGACATCAAGGCCAAACACATTGTATTTCAGAGCGGCACCGACGGTCACATACTTACGGTTACCCTTCAGAGCGGTCTCGTTGAAATAACCGGCACGGACTGAGAAGATGTTGTTGTACCAATACTCAATACCAGCACCGATATTAATTTCGCAAAGCTCTTCGTAGAACTTGCCGATATGATTCAGTTCACCGGTCGACTGATTTATGGACACGCCTGGAGCATCATAGAAGGATTGGATAATACCCGTCACAACGGCCACATCATTGTCCTTACCATACATAGAATCTTGATAATAGATAGGTGGCGTAGGCACCAAAAGCTTGGTCAAGTCAAACATGAAAGCCAAGGAGTTGTAGTCGTCAAGTTCGAGTTTCAGGCCAGCACCGGCACGCAACGTGGTGGGGATAAAGTCACGACGGTTGTTGGAGGCGCTATAGGTCACCTTACTACCAATGTTATTAATGTTGACACCCCACATAATGTCGGCATCCATGCTGCTGAACCATTCCACAGGACGTTTATAGTAAAGAGCGACATCAGCAGCCACTGAAATACCAGCACGGGCATAGTCGGCTTGATTCTGAATCAGGTTGGAATAGATGAAACGGCCTGCCACAGCACCCGACAGATAATCGCCGAGCATACGTGAATAGGTGGCGTCGACTGCCCATTCATTCGGGTTATACTGTCCCAACGAATGGTTGTATTGGTCCCTGAAATCGATATTGCCTGCATTAAAGTAACGCAAGGTGGCAGCCACGGAAGAGCGGTCGTTGATCTTGTATGCGGCGGCAAGATAGGCCAGTCCCATATCGGGAACCAAATTCCTCAGCCAGGGGCTGTAGCCCAAGCCAACGCTAAGCTTATTTTCCATAAACACATACTTGGCGGGATTGTAATGCATGGAATACACATCGGGCGTGGATGCCACGCCACAATCACCCAAACCTCCACCTCTTGAATCAGGGTTGATGGAGACAAAAGGAACTGCCGTTGTAATCACATTCGGAGAGTTCTGTCCGTACGACACCGCCGCGACCATCATCAGAGCGGCGAAAAGTAGTTTCTTGATTTTCATATCCGATTTTTAAAATTTATAGATTGCAAAAATAACGAATAATCAAATGGCTTATTGTATAAGCTTGAAAAAAAAATTTGTCAACGAGAAAGCGGCCCTTCGACCCTTCGACAGGCTCAGGGCTCAGGGATCGCTAAGTTAGCGACTGATGACCATGCGTTGGCTGACGGTGCGGAAATAGCCGTTCTCGTCGGTCAAAGTAAGGCGATAAAGATAAACACCTGACTTCAAAGGACTTCCAGAATAGCCACAGCCGTTCCAAAGGATAGGTTCGACGACTCCATTAGTGGCTGTGACTCTTTTTTGAAGTTGCTGCACCTGTCTGCCCATGATGTCGAAAATCTCAATGTTCACGTCGAAATTGCCGTCCTCGCCGATATGGGTCAGGGTGATGCGGGTTTCGTCCGCAAAAGGATTGGGATAATTGTACACTTGCGAGAGGAACAAGTCATCGTCGACAACGAACCACAACGAAGCCTCGGAAGCATTGTTCTGCGTGTCCCAAACCTTCAGCTTGAATTCGTAAGTGCCTGGAACAAGGTTGTCGACAGGGATGACAACGCGCCCACGCCTAAAATCGTTCAAAGCGGGTTCATATTGCTCGTTCAAGACCAAATTGTTGTAGGCCATGTGGTTGCTGCTCAACATGATGTCGCGCCCCAAGCTGTAGTCATAATGGTAAATGCCTTGTGCGTCATACAGGTCGGCATACAGCATTCCTTGGCGTTCCACGTGCTCACCGTCCTCAAAGTCGGGCGTGTTCCAATAGAAGTTGATGATGGGACCTTGATCGTCGGCCACAGCTACCGGGTCGATGCCGCCCAGATTCAGCAAGTCGAAACGCCCCATGGCATCGATGTTGCGAATGGAGTCGTAAGCATAGAAGCTGAAGCGCGGACGACCGTTTTCAAGCCTGATGTCCTTAGGCACCTGGAAAGAAACACTGAACTTCCCATTCTTCACCTCTACCCTTCCCTGATACAGCACATCCTTATGATAATACACATCGGTATAGGTGTTCGAATATTTCACTCTCAGTTTGCTCTTCTTATCGAAAAACTTCATCCACAGTTCACCATTGAATTGGGTGTCCAATTCCCCATAAACATTCCTAACCTCGCCCTCCAAAGCCACCATGCTCATGGCATGAAGTGCGGCCGTACCCTCATCGGCATCCAACCCATTGATTCTCTGCAAAGTGATATTCTCTTTGGGAAGTGCAAAACGCATGGCAGGGTCACCCAAAAACAAAAACGCAATATTCTTGCTTTCTAATGGTGTCGACGAAGAATAATTGCTTGGATCCATCTTGGCCATCCTGACGATGTCGCCAAAGCGCAGCGGGCTTCCGTCACGTTCCCTTTGATAAAGCACCCTCACCAAAGCCCTACCTAATTTGACATTGTTGGGACCTATCGTCGGGCGACAAGCCGTAAGCAAGGCCACCGTACCTCCATGGGGGTTAAGGAACATCAACTCGCCTGCCGAAACCAACAACGGATTGTCGTATTTAGCGAACTCGCAGGTAGCCGTAAAAACAAAAGGCGTCTTGTCGTAGTTTCTCAGCGCAGCAATGTCGGAATTGGTAAAGACATTGTCGCCGGTCAAGCCTTTGACGCCGCCGTGACCTGTGTACAACACTGCCAAGGCACCATCGTCGAAAGCACGCATCACATCGGCATTGGCACCTGGGATTTCCACGCCCGTTGAAGTACTCACCACAGGATAGGCGCCACAATACACCTTCTTGGCGGTCAAAGGCGGGCAAAGCGTATCCGACATTTTGTAATAGGTCTCGCTATTGTCAACATAAGACTGTTGATCGTCGTCAGCAAACAAAAAGAGGTTGGTTTTCCAATCACCATGAACGGCAGCGAGGTCGTCATAATGCTGTATCTTCCTCAAAATCGTCTCCGCTTCCTCCACCGTCGACACAGAGATACGGCCAATGCCTATATCCACCCTACCGTTACTATTAGCGCCCTCGTTGTCATCCATCATGCCAAAGAAATCATCGGTACAGATGCTCAACTCATATTCCGGAAGGTCCAAGATTTCGTAGCAAGGCACATAATTCTTTCCAGCACCCAAGATGTTTCGGAAATCGAAAGAAGCCCTTCCAAACAAGGTAAGGTATTTGAGGTTGCCTGCACTGCGACGATACACCATACGGACAAAATCACGGATGCCCGTGGGGTCGGGTGTGCCCGTCGAAAACTCGTTGTAAATCTCGTTGACATCGACAACGATGCTGCGCAGACCATCCTGTTCTGCATGGTAGTCGGCCAAACGCTGTGCCTGTTCCATGAAAATGGGCGAAGTAAGAATCAGCATATCGGCATCGGCGATGGCGTGAACATTTTGGTTAGGAATGCGCTGCCAATGTTCCACTTCGAGCGCAGCCATCGGTTGGAAAAGCACGTAGCGTTTTTCTGTGGCCTCGTTGAGGGCAAAAATCATGTTGCCACCACTCACCACAACGTTCTGCCTATCGGGACTCAACGGATTCGTCACATCCCACAACAGGCATTGGGCATTCGTATTTTGAATCCAAACGGCACTCACGCCGTACCCAAATTGGTTCGACATCAACCTAAATGGGAAGACATCGCCCACCTGCTTCAGCTGACGCCAACCATAAAGCTCCACATAATCGAGAAAAAGCATCGCCTTCGGATTATTGCGAATGCTCAGGTTGAAAACCAAGGAATCAGAATCCGAATACAATTGGTTCTCAATAGAGGAAGGCCGTGCATAATAGTTGTCGCTGGGTTTCGCAATGGCAACACCGTTTGCGAGATGCACATCATTCAGCCAAGCGTCGTATTGCATGCTACTCGAACTCTTGCCATACACTTTCGACTTCACTTTCAACGCCTTGGTTTTCACCAAGTTCGGGAAATGGAATTGCAGTGTCAGCAAAGAATCTTCCATACCTATCTTCTCGCCAAACCAATTAAGACCTTGATTATAAGGCGAAAACAGCTCCTCTTCATGCCACAAATAATCGGGGAACTCCGAAATCACCGTCGTCGCGCTCTCCACGTCAAGCGTGGGCTTCTCTCCCACCCTCAAACCATCCTGACCGCTATCCGTGCATAAATAATAATAGGTGGTGTCGGTGTAGTAATTGCGTTCCCTCGTATAAGTATTGCCCGACGTGTTGACCATCTTCCATAGGGTAGGCTCCTGGCCATAGAAATACACCATATCATCGCGGTCAAAGGTGCCATCCTCTGCCCCATCGACAAAAATAGCCATCTCTGTCAGGTCGTCAGGGCGGGCTTTGGCATTCTTTTCAGGCAAGGCACCTGAAGGGTTACCAAAAATCCTTATCTGATTGGGATTCAACGCATTCACATCAACTCCCATGGCCTGCAATGTGGCATAGTCCAACTTGTAAACGCCTTCTTTCGTCACCGAGAGACGATACCAAGTGTGTTCACTCAGAACAGAATGGTAGGTGTTGTCCTGCGCAAGGCCTGCTTTGAACGACAAGGCGAGTACACCCGCAAGGATTATTGTCGATATTCTGTTTTTCATTTTGATAATCATTTATTTAAAACCAATTTTGACACCATCGTGGCCGTTTCGCCTTGGTCGTTGGTGGCAACGACACGATACACATAAACGCCGTTGCGCAAGGCCTCACCGTGAGCACCACGACCATCCCAACGGATAGGTGCGATTCGCGTTGACGTGCCAGACACCACTTCGGAAAGCGTGGTCACCCAACGTCCCATAATATCGTAAATGTAAATGTCAACTTTCATATTGTTGCCCACCTGGTTGTGGTCGAAAACGAAATGCGTTTCATCGGTCACAGGGTTGGGGGCGTTGAACAATTCTTCAATTTTTATGCCAGCGTTGTTAAGCACAGTGAAATCAACCGTTGCCGTTCCCGAGTTGTTGTAGATGTCCCAAACCTTCAGCGTGAGAGTATAATCGCCATCAGGCAGGTCTTGCATCTTAAAGGTGATGACGCCCTTGCCCGGCTCGTCGATTTGGGAGACAAAATACGAGTTGAGGCAATACGAGTTTCTCGTCGGTCCCGACAAAGTAGCCATGATGTCGTGGCCAATGCCCGCACCCGTCGTGTTGATGCCGCTTTCGTCAGCCACGTATGCCAGCAGCAACGGGTTTTGTCCTGTCAAACCGCCACTCACGAACAAAGTGTCATCAATGAACAAGCGAATCTCAGGTGGATTCTGGTCTTCGAAAGCATCGTCGTAGAAACCGCCGATGATGAAACTGTCGCAATTGCCATTGGCGTCAATCTCATAATCCGTTGCATAATAATTGATTAATCCTTGACCAAAACGGTAGGAAATATCACGAGGAACGGTGAAATTCATGGTGAACTTGCCGTTCTTAACATCAGTTTTACCATTGAAAATCACACTATTACGCAACTTAAAACGGATGACACTGGCAGCTGTCCCGTATGTGGAAAGCTCAGCTTCCTTGTCGTACACGATCACGCTCACCACACCATTGAAATTCGTGGCCACATTATCGTTGAAGTCTTTTACAACACCTTCGATTTCAACAGGTTGCAATGCACTTATAGTATCATGGTAAACAGGATAAGTTCTCCATGTTGAATCGTTGATTTTGACGGAATCCAAGTCGTAGCCAGGGTATCTTCCATTGATGCTCAGCGTCTCCACTTTCCATTTCGGATAAGCCAAACGCAGGGCTGGGTCACCGAAAAAGACATATCGCTTTTCGACGTTGCTGCCCGAGGTCTTAGCCATGCGATACACATCGCCCAAACGGTAATGATCGCCCCCAACAATTCGGAACAAGTTATTGTAAACACCTTTATTAAAATCTTCATTATGAGGACCTTGTGTCACCCTTGAAGTGGTAAACATGGCTATCATACCCCCATACTGGTTGAGGAAGGCATATTCGCCCAACGAAGTGCGCAGGTGGTCGTCGTAACGACTATATTCACAGGTGCCCGTGATCATCAACGGATACATCGGGGCGTTGCGCCACGAGTCGACGTCTTTCCTTTGCAGAATCTTCTCCTCGGCCAGCTGCACCTCGCCACCGTGGCCCGTGTAGTTGAGCACCAGCGTGCCTTTCTCCATCTTATTGTTGATGGCAGCATTCACTTCGGGACTGACCTCTCCCCCAGGTGCACTGACTTGCGGATAGGCATCCAAATAAATCTTGTCGACGACCACGCCCTCGCCTCCAACCGTGGGCAACATGGCCGCCATGCTTTCGGCTGAACTCACAAATCCACCTTCATCGTCGGTAAGGAATGTGACAGTATTGCGCCAAGGCTGCATCGTGGTCTCATCTTTCACAACGTAACGTTCAATCTTGTCGACCATCTGAGTGGCTTGTTCCAACGTCTGCACTGGGAAACGTCCGATGCCAATATCCGCCAAAGAACTCGAAATGGAACCTTCGTTCTCATCCATGAAACCGAAAAAGTCATCGGTAACAAAAGTATCCATCATGCTAAGTGACGCCACCGTTTCATAAGTAGGCACAAAATCCACGATACCCGTTCGGTTTTTGTAATCGTATGAGCAATCGCCAAGCAGCATCAGATACTTGATTTTTCGTCCCGGTGTGCTGTCGAGATACAACATTCGGCAAAAATCACGAATGGCGGAAATGTCTTTGGCACCGCATGAAAACTCATTGTAGACCAACTCCGGCGTAGTGATAATAATATTCAAGTCGGGGTCGAGGCGATTATGCAGATCTCTTAAGCGCTCAGCTTGTGGCATGAAATCGCTATAAGTCAAAATAACGAAATCGACATCACGAATGCCATGCAGGTTTTGGTTGTCGACCGCGCCAAACGTCTTTGCCGAACAATACGAGCTGCCATTGAAAGCGATAAACTCGTTGTCGGCATCACCATACACTCTGAAACTAAACACGTTACCATTGAGCTGACCTTTCACAACTGAAGGCGAAACGGGGTCAGTGACGTTCCAAACCTTCACCTGCTGCGAAGCATTGGACAGTTTGTACTCATACACCTTATTATTAATAGAAGCCTCTGGATTGCGGAACAGCATCTGCCCACCCACAAAGTTGAGGTTTCGCCAAGCATTGACTATGATATAGTCCACATAACCCTCTGAGGTTGAATTGTCCTGGGCATTATGTCGGAGCGTGACGCGCACCGTTTCGGACGTAGGATTGGCCGAAACCCAACCACCCACATCGTAGCCGTAGACATGGTCGTTAGGAACGGAGGAAATGCTATAAGTGGCTTTTTTGACATTGTCGACCATGACATCAAAAGAGGCCGGCTTGAGGTTCCTACCCGCTAATGCCGTGTTCACCTTGCAAAGCTTTGTCGTCACCACATTGGGGAAGCTGAAATCGAAATTCTTGGTGCTGGTGAGGTCCATTTTGTCGCCATAATAAGTACGTCCCACACTGAACAAATTGAAATCGTCCGATTCATGCGCCTTATAGTCAATGAATTGAGAAACAGATTCTTCGGCTGGCGACGACAGGTTACCGACCTCGCTGATACGTTTGCCCTCGCCCAACCCAGTGACCACAAAAGCATAAGAATAGTCGTCGTAAGGATTCGGCTCATGGGTGTATGCCGATTTTGTCGCGTCATATTTCCAACATACCGGGCCGCGACCATAGAAAAGGATGTAATCGCCATTGTCGAACTTGCCATCGGCCTCGCCATAGACATAAATGGGGATTTCCACCAAATCATCATGGCGCGCTATACTATTCATCTCAGGCAACACTCCCCCACCGTTATGATACATACGAATCTGACGCGGGTCGACATGGGCAACATCGACACCCAACTCCGACAAATCGGTATAAGACAGCTTGTAAACACCCGTTTCCTGCAACCCGATTTTGTACCAATTACCAGATGCCATGGCAGAGCGTTGCGCATAGGAGGTGTTGGACTTTTGAACCTCATTATCAGGCGTTAAAGTAACGGTAAGCAAAGCTGAAACTAGCTTTTCTACATTGTCTCCTCTCTTACGGAAAGGAACGATTTTCACACTCAAACGCGACTCGTCGCGCGAACGGAGCGGCAAGACCTGCAACTCAAAATCGGAGGCGAAAGCATACGACTCTGCCAAACGCGACTCCTCTTGCGAAAGCGGTGCTGTCACCACATTGCCTAATTTGACCTGAGCGTTGACATGGCTGTCGTAAATGGGGAACGACTGACAAAAAACAGGCATTCCCGTTTCATATTCCGCCGATTCAAGGGAGATATAAGACATTGTGTCGCTGCCATAGCTTTCCTGCATCACACCCTTCCACTTCAATTGCAGCTGATGTGTGCTGCTTATCTGGGCGAAGGACATGGAAGAAAAACATGCCAAGCCAAGGAACAAAACGACAAAAAACGAAAAACTTCTATAGCGCATTTAACCTTACAATTTAATTATCAATGTATTACAAAATCAGCACCTATTAATAAAATAAGGTAGCTTTAAACGAACGAAAATACAACTTTTTTATTGCACCAAGCCAATTTAAGGCGCAAAAAAGTTTTTTTTCGGAAAATGACAAATAATTCAAAAAAAGACAGTATATTTGCCCGATTTTTTGAAAAAATATGCACGCGGCACAATAAAACGCGATATAACCGAGTTATTGAAACAAATTTTATCGACATGTATAGAAAACAAGGATTTAAGACATTAGCCATCATCGCTTTGGCAGGATTGCTTACCGTATCATGTTCCAAACAGTCCTCTCGCACTACGGGTTGGGCTTACAACGATGCCAACAACGGAGGCTTTGAAGTCACAGAAATCAACGACCAAGAGATTGGTCCCGGCTTGATTGCCATCGAAGGCGGCACTTTCGTCATGGGTGCCACCACCGACAACATCACCTATTCATGGGACAATGCCCCCCGCAAGGTCACAGTGCCCACCTTCCTGATGGACCGCACTGAGGTCAGCAACGTGGACTACCGCGAGTACATTTACTGGCTGAACCGCGTTTATGGTCAGAACTATCCTCAGGTGGTGCGCAATGCCGCCCCCGACACTTTGGTTTGGCGTGACCGTTTGTCGTACAACGAGCCCATGGTTGAGATTTACTTCCGCCATCCTTCGTACAACGACTATCCGGTGGTCGGCGTGACTTGGGTGCAAGCCACCGACTATTGCGCTTGGCGTACCGACCGTGTCAACGAGTTGATGCTTGTTGAAGCCGGCATCCTTGATTGGGATCCCACCCAGCAGGACGAAGAAAACTTCAACACCGACGCTTATTTAGCTGGACAATACACCGGCAAGGTGAAGAACGGCAAGAAAGACCTTTCGAAAGGTGGCGACGGTATGCGTAACGTCAGAATGGACGATGGTATCCTGCTGCCCTCCTATCGTCTTCCCACGGAAGCCGAATGGGAATATGCCGCTATCGGTTTGGTGGGTAACACCTCCAACGAACTCGTCAGCGAGCGTAAAGTGTACCCCTGGAGCGGCGACGGCATGCGTACCGACAACAAGAGATATTATGGTAGCTTCATGGCCAACTTCAAGAGAGGCCGTGGTGACTATATGGGTGTTGCAGGCAACCTGAACGACGGTGCCGCTCTGCCCGCCCCCGTTGGTTCCTACTGGCCCAACGACTACGGTCTGTATAACATGGCTGGCAACGTTGCCGAATGGTGCCAAGACGTTTATCGTCCCCTTTCACACGAAGATGTGGCCGACTACAGCCCCTTCCGTGGTAACGTGTTCACCCGCAAGGCCGTCGACGATGAAGGCTTCCTGCTGCAAAAAGACTCCCTCGGTCGTATCCGCAGAGAGCCCATCCCTCAGGAAGAAGCTGCCAAGCGTCAGAACTACCGTACCAGCTTTAACTCCAACTACGCCGACGGTGACTATATGTCGGCTATCCGTAACCGCTGGAGCGACTCACAAGATGACCAAAGCGTATTCACCAAGGAAATGTATGATTTCGCCACCAATGACAATGTTGGTACCACCCTCATCAGCGACGAATCAAGAGTGTACAAAGGCGGTTCTTGGGCTGACGGTCCTTACTTCCTGAGCCCTGGTAACCGTCGTTACCTCAACCAGAACCAGTCCGCTTCGACCATCGGTTTCCGTTGCGCCATGAACAAAGTGGGCAGTTCCTTCACCAAGTAAGTTGTTAGATTCTTTTTCATGATAGTATTGAAGCCGTTTGACCTGTTCAAGCGGCTTCTTTCATTAACAACATAGGGGTCCCTGAGCTTGTCGAAGGGCCCAAATTCAACAAAACATGATCCAAAAGATATACCAGTATTTTCAAAAAGCCTATAAAGTCACTACCGACAGCCGAAAAGTCGAGCAAGATGCCGTCTTTTTTGCACTCAAAGGTGAGAACTTCGATGCCAACGACTTCGCCCTGCAAGTGGCAGAGGAAGGCGTGGCCAGCCTCGTCGTTGCCGACCGCAAAGACCTGCCAAAACATGAACGCATCCTTATCGTGGACGACGCCTTGAAGACCCTACAGGACTTGGCCGCCTACCACCGTCAGCAAAGCAAGGCCACGGTACTCAGCATCACGGGTACCAACGGAAAGACCACCACAAAAGAGCTTGTCTCTGCGGTTTTGGCAAAAAAATACAACATCATCCACACGATGGGCAACCTCAACAACCACATTGGCGTGCCACTTACTCTGCTGAGCATCAAGCCTGACACCGAGATTGCCGTCGTGGAAATGGGTGCCAACCATCCTGGAGAAATCGACTTCCTCTGCAAAATTGCCGACCCCGACTATGGCCTCATCACCAACATCGGCAAGGCACATTTGGAAGGCTTTGGTAGCTTCGATGGCGTCATTAAGACCAAAACAGAGTTATATAGGCACATCAAAGCCAATGGCAAGGCAGTGTTCGTCAACCAAGGCAACCCATTGCTTTGGGAACAATCCGAGGGACAAGAGCGCATCTCGTACGGAAAACATTGTGATGCCTTCTGTCCTGTGGCACCCGGAGCCTGCAATCCCTATTTGAGTGTTGTTTGGAGGAAGCACCTCATCCAAACCCATCTGGTGGGCAGCTACAACTTCGAGAACGTAGCAGCCGCCATCGGTGTGGGACAGTATTTCGGTGTGGATGAAAGCGCCATCGTCGAGGCCTTGGAAGCCTACACGCCCACCAACAGCCGCTCGCAGGTGGTTGAAACCCAAAAGAACCGAGTCATCATGGATGCCTACAACGCCAATCCCACCTCCATGCGCGCCGCTTTAATCAACTTCGCCAGCATCTGCGGAGAGCAACACCTATTAATATTAGGCGACATGCGCGAGCTGGGCACGGCCTCCGAAGAAGAGCACCGCAACATCCTCGGTTTGATGAAGGAGTTGAAATTCAAGGAGGCCTTGTTGGTCGGGTCGAACTTCAGTGCTTACAATAAGAACCCTGATTGGAAGACCTTTGCAAAAGTGGAAGACTTGTGCGAATATCTTCAAATCAATCCCGTCAGCGGGAAGACGATTCTCGTCAAAGGCTCAAACAGCATACAATTAGGAAAGGTTTTACCATTGCTTTGAGAATTTAAAATTCAATATTCAATATTCAAAATTACGCGAAGCGAACCGAATCTTAAATCTTTAAATCTTAAATCTTTAAGTTTTGAATTCTTACACCGCCATAGGATTAATGTCGGGCAGCTCGTTAGACGGGCTGGACATCGCACTTGTACGCTTTCAGGAAGAAAACGACAATTATCGTTTCCAAATCCTTGAAGCCGAGACCCTACCCTATCCTGAGCATTGGAAAACGCAACTCTCCGAAGCCTTCCACAAGCAACCTGAAGAATTAGTGCAATTGGACAAGGACTATGGGAAATACCTTGGCGAACAAGTCCTTGCCTTTGCCCAAAAATATAATGTCAGCCCGGACTTCGTGGCCTCGCACGGCCACACCATCTTCCATCGTCCCGAAGAGCATTATACCCTGCAAATCGGTAACGGACAGGAATTAGCCAAGGCATGTGGCTTTACCGTCATCAACGACTTCCGCAGCGAAGATGTCAGCAAAGGCGGACAAGGAGCGCCACTGGTGCCCATTGGCGACAAACTGCTTTTCAGCGACTATGAGATCTGCCTCAATACCGGCGGCATCGCCAACCTATCGTATGACGAGGAGGGCAAGCGCATTGCATACGACCTATGCATCGCCAACCAAGCCCTGAACTATCTCGCTAACATGAACGGCCTCGACTACGACCGCGACGGCGAGCTGGCCCGCAGTGGCGAAGTCGACATCACCTTGTTGAAACAGCTGAACAGGCATCCTTTCTATGGGCAGTTCCCGCCCAAGTCGTTGGGACGCGAGTTCTTTGAGGCCAACCAGAAACAGCTCTTGCAAGGTCTCTCCGTTCCTGATATGCTGGCCACCTTTGTGGAGCACATCGCCTTGCAAATCGCTTTGCCCATCAGTTTCCTGCCTAAAGGCAAGATACTCTGCACAGGTGGCGGAGCCAGAAACAAATTCCTCATTGAGCGCCTGCAAGCCCGCACCAAGCACGAGGTGGTCGTCCCCGAAAAGCAAATCATCGACTACAAGGAGGCTTTGGTTTTTGCTTTCCTTGGATTGCTGAGATTGGAAGGAAAAACAAATGTACTGGCTTCGGTGACTGGGGCTGAGAGTGATAGTTGCAGCGGGAGGATTTGGTATTATTGAAATAGGAATATCTAATCTAACTAGAATGAAAGAAAAAAGCAAAGAATTGATTTCGCCTTTGATTGAAGATGCTTTTTCTGAACCCGTGTTACATAAAGTCGTATTAAGCAAAATAGATTTCGAACTTCCAGATGAAATCTGGTACGAAATCAATGAAGGTTTTT
>JAEEGI010003762.1_pt1 | contig 36027 bp, 20 predicted proteins | sample 8958751 | NCBI WGS metagenome assembly JAEEGI01 (sample SAMN16246545, study PRJNA631951) | gut metagenome | biome: gut microbiome; feature: rumen; material: KS-attached | host: Bos | place: Iran: Karaj | collected 2018-10 | reverse complement strand
CTTAAAAATTTCTTTAATATAAAAATTAAAATATAATAGTAAATCATCATCAATTAAAGGAGTCCAACAAATATCATCATGATAATAGAATATATAATGAACAGAATATTTTATTTTTTTAATAAAAGGTAATAATTTATCAAAAGAAAATTATTTTGATTCTAAATAAAAATTAAAAATAACATCAGGAACATAAATTGTATCAAAACCAATTCCTAAAACAAGTAAAAATTCTCTTAAACCAATATAAAACTACCAATTTTGTTTCCCATAATTTGAAATTAATATAATTATCTGAAATTTTTTCATATTCTTTTTTTAATTCTTCACTTACTTCATTATATAATCTCACTTTTTCTAAATTACATAAAAGAAAACTCTTTTTGCTTTATAATATTTCTCTCTATCTAATAATTCTTCTTCTCGTTTATTTGACAGTATTTCCTTCTTAGAATTTTCAGTAAAAAATCTGCTAAATTCCATTTTTATTTTTCTTTGTTAAAAGACAAAAAAAATTTATTATATTTAAAAATAATATATATTTCATTTTTACTTCAAATTTTTAAATATTAATAATTGATTAATATTCATAATTAATAAATTTTTATAATATAATTATCCATTAATTAAGATTTGATAACTTTCTTTTTAAAATATTTTTATTATAAAATATGATAAATATTAAATAAAATGATTTAAATAATAATAATTATGTCAGAATATGAACAATATGAAGAGAAGCCAGTTATAACAAGATTAAATCATTTACTTCCTGAGTTAATTGAAAGAAATAATAAACAAGGAAAAACATTAAAAGATAAAATTAGAGTGAATTTATTTTTTGAAAAAAGAGAAAAAAAAGCTTGGAAGAATGTAATGAATATAATAGATTTATCTCAAAATAGAAGAAATTCAGTTAAAAATGGAAATTATTTAAAAAAAATTTTATCAAGAAGTACAAATGAAATAGAAAAAATGAGTGAGCAAATATTAGAAAATAAATTATATAGTCATATATTAGAATTTAATCGTGAGAAAAAATTACTTAAAGAAAATGCAGGAGTTGAAAATTTAAAAAGAGTAAAAAAAATATTAACTACAATAAGAAAAAAAGATTTTTCAAAGAAAAAAAAAATAGAAGAAAAAAAGAAAATAAGAGCTTTATCTAATAAAGAATTATCATCAGCAAAAGCAATATTAAATTCTAAATTTGTATCAGACAAAAAGAAATTAGATAACAGTTTAAAATTATATAAAAATCAATTAAATTTTATAAAAAATACAATGTTACCAAATAAAAAATTACATTATAATTATAGTATCCCAAATTTAAATATGTTATCATATTCTAAATATATTGAACCTGAATTTAAAGAAGATAAAGAATCAACAAGTATAACAAAAATTAATAAATACATTATAAAAAGAAATGAAATATATTATCCAAAAAAAAGTATAATAAGAAAATCTTCTTCAAGTGAAGAACTTATGAAATATCATTCTATTTATCCTGATAATACTTTTGGTATTTTTCCTTTAACAAAAGAAGATTATTGTGATACTGTTCAATTACTTAATAAAGAAGTTTTAAATAACTTTTTTTTATCTAAGAAATTAGAAAATAATAGTGATAAAATTGATAATTTAATTAATAAGAAATTACCTCAATTAAAAGATTTTGATGAAATTTATCTTAATAAAATTACGAATCAACATAAAAAAAAGAATATGAAAGATGAAGAAACAAAAGAAACAAACAATGAGGAAAATAAAAAAAAAAAAATTTTTGAATTTCCTTTAATTATAGAATTTAAAAATTTTATTCAATCACAACCTAAAAAATATAGAAAATTATCAGAATATGAAAATTATGATGATGAATTAAAAGAAAAAAATAATAATGATTTTCAGATAAGATTGAACAATTTTAAAAAAAATCCAATTAAAAATAATAAAAGTACTTTACAAAGTGAATCTACTTTAAATAAAAGTAAAATAAGTTCTTCTATAAAAGACGATTGTAGAAGTGAATATAATAGATTATATAATTATGGTTATAAAAAAACATTACCTTATACATTTTTAAATAAATCACAAAAAACAATATTAAATACATATAATAAAGAATAATTTATAAATAATGTTTTTAATAATAAAAAAATATTATTATAGTATAGATTAATTCTTTTTTTTCAGTAATTTTAATTATAAAAAATATACTTATAATCACTTACATTTTAATTTCTTATTATTAACATTATTAACTAATTTTTTAGCATTAAATAGTAATATTATAAAAGAATTACAATAAATAACATTATGTTTTTTATTTAAAAATTTTTGTGAAATTTTTGGTTATTATTTTTTCTCATTTAAAATTTTTAACAAAAAAACAGAATCTTGAAATTAATTTGTTTAAATTAATTAATTAATCTTAAAAATAATTAAATAAAATAAAAGATTAGTTAATTAAATAGTTAAAGCAAAAATAGGTAAAAAAAAATCCAATAATTATTTCGAAAAAAAAAATATTAAAATAATAAAATAAAAAAACAAAATATAACTACAATAAATAATAAACATTATATATCTAAATTATCAATTCTAGAATGTAATTGATTAATAGCATTAATAAAATCTTTTTGTGTTAAAATATTTCCAGAATGATTAAAAAAGGAAAGTCCATTATCATCATTAATATTACTATAAGCAGATATATTTTCTTTATTATTGATTTTATCTTTACTATTAGATCTACTTTTAGTTTTAAATTCAAATTCTTTTGGAACAGTAGTTTTAATAATAAAATCTTTAGAATAATTTCCTAATCTCTTATTTTTATATTCTTCATATTCTTTTTGTTTTTTTATTATATCTCTTCTTTTTATTACATAATCATTCATTTGTTGTAAATTTTTTAATATAAATTTTTCATCATTTTGAATATTTAAATGTGAAATCTCTGGTTTAAAAGTACAATCTTTTATTTCTTCATTATATTTTTCTTCTTTTTTTTTTAAATTGATATTGTCTAATTTTTTTTTCCAATCTCTTTGTTTTTTATATATATCATTTATTTTATTATTTGATTTTCCCTTTGAATTACTTTTTGAAAGTAAATGATTTGTATTATTTATTTCTTTTGAATAACTATTTAATTTTGGTTTAAATGAATATTTTTTATATTCCTCTTCTTTTCTTAATTTACTTTCTTTATAAACTTTTTCTCTTTTTAAAATTTGTTCTACTCCTTTATTATACAAATCAGTACATTTTTTAATTTGATTTTTATTATAATTTGAAGGAGAAGTTGAATTTGATTTAGAACGAGAAGAATCAATATAAATATTATTATAATAATTCTTATTTTCTTTATTTAAACTATTTTTCTTTTTTTTTCTTATTAATCTTTCTGTTGATGAGCCTAAATTTTTTGCAATTTTTAAACTTTTTTTATTTAATATTGGGCGATAAGTATATTGACTATTATATAAATTTCTTTCTTTTTTTTTTAAATTTTCACTAATATTACTATTATTATTATAATAGTTATTTGGTATTCCATTTATCATTTTAGGAGTTATTTCACTATTAATTTTTTCTTCTTCTTTTTTTCTTCTTTTTTCTAATTTATTCTTTAAATAAAATCCATAATTATAAAGTCTCTTTCCACTATCATTAGGAATATTTAAATTTGAATTTGAATTATTTAACTTTTTACTTTTTGAAATATTTTTTAAAGTTCTTCCAGAACAAGAAGTTTCTGAAGTTGTTTTTTTTATTTCATTAATTGTATTTTTTAAAGTATGATTATTTGATGAAGTTTTTAATAATATATTATTGTTTTTTTGATAGTTTTTATTTTCTATTATAAAATTTGAATATATATTATTAAATTGTTCTATTCTTATATTTGATGATGATTGTGAATTATTTAATTGTCTTTTTTTTATTTTAAATGTTTCTATTTCTTTATCTATATTATCAAATATAGTTAATTTATCTTTTAATTTTTGGTCTATAAGATTCATTACTTTTATTTATTTTTTTTATTGTAGAAAAATAATTTCGAAAATTAGGAATTAAAAACAGGTAAAAAAAAAAATGGAACCCGAAGATAAAATAAGTTGTTATTTCCAAGATAACATGAAATATGTTAATTTATATCAAAATTTTCCAGTATTTATAAGAAATTGTGCAAAAGCCTTTGGAGTTGAAAATCAAATAGATCAATTAGAATTATATGTTGAAAATGATAACAACAAAATGAAAATATCAAATCAAACAATTTATGAAGAAAAAGTTGTAAATGATCCTGATTTATCAATAATATTTTTAGATTATAAAACAATTCAAAAAAAAAATCATTTAACTCCAAATTCAAATTATGAAATTACTTTTTTAAATGAAAAAATGACTAAAATGTTTGAAAAATTTGAAAAATTAGAAAAGGAATTCATGATTGTAAAATCAAAATGTAGTGATTATGAAGAAAAATATTATACACTAAATAATTCATTTGAAAAATATAAAGAAAATCAAGATCAGAAAATAATCAATTTAGAAAATAAAATAAAATCAATAACAGAAAAAATAAATGAAAATAGTAAAGATGTAAATGAAGAAATACCAATTAAAAGGAAAAAAATTGATTACACTCCAAAAGGAGAATATAATGAAGATGAAAGAAATATAAGAAAAAAAACAGCAACTCCAAATCCAAATTTTAATGAGCAAAAAATAAAAAGAAAAAAAAATGAAACTCCAAAAGATGATGATTATAATGAGAAAAAAATAGAAAAAGAAGATTATCAAATGGAAATGAATCCTGAAAATAATAATGAATTTAATGATGAAAATAATAAAAACAAAGATAATAATTCCATATATAATCCTAAATCCTCATATTCAAATAGTAAAAAAAATAATAATAAAAATGAAAGGATACATAAAAGTAAAATAGAAACTCCACAAGAATTTTTAACATGTAAAATAATAATGGAAAATAGAATTCCAGCAAAATTAAAATCGAATTATCAAGGAAAAAAAGATCCAATTAAAATAAAAGTTGATGTATATAATAATGGTAAAAAATCTCTTCCTTCAGGATGTTATTTGAAAAGTAAAAATAATGAATCAGATTTATTTATTAGTGATACTGTAATTAATAATGGAAATGAATTAGAACCTGGTAAAAATGTTGGTGTAACTTTATTTTTATTTTTTAAAAAATATGATGCTATAAAAAACGGAAATAATATTGTAAAAGTTTATTTATGGAATGAAAAATATGATAAAATTGGAGAAGAAGCAATTATTAAAATTGACATTTTGGATGAAAGTAAAAATATTGAAGTGGATCCTAGTAAAACTTATATGGATATTCAAATTACAGGTAGAAAAGACGATTATCCTTTTCCTAATTTAGGAAAAAATGATCCTAGAACCTCTTCTTATCAAGGAAAGCCTAATCAGTTTTCTAAATATATTGAAAATGATGGAAATTCTTATAATTATGATTTTGGAAATAATTATGAACATTAATTTGTTTTATTCTTGATAAATTTTAAAATTTTTTTTTATTTTTCAATTAAATGATTAAAGGATATTCATAAAATAAATTATTTAATATTCGCATATTTCAAAATATAAAAAATAAATCATTTATAAAATATATTTATAATTAAAAAAAAAATAATTAAATAATTTGATGCTAAATTCATTGAATCAATCAAACAATATTCAATCAAAAAATTCAAAAGGAAAAAACAAAAAATTTTCAATATCAATATATACAAATCCATTCAATGTAAATTTCCCATATGAATCAAATAAAATAACTCAAAATAATATATCATCAATGTATAAAATAACAAGTGAAAAAATTCAAAATTTAAATCCAAATATAACAAACATTCAAAATAAAATAACAATATCTAATCTATTACATTCAAAAGATTCTCAATTAAATCAAGTAACAAATTTATCTTTAAGAAATAATATATTAATTAAAAATGGAGGTTTAAAAATTAAATTTCCCGCTAAAAATTCTTTAAGAGAAGAATCATATAAACATAATAAAGCAATTAGTTTTAATTATAAAAAAAGTAGAGATAAAAGTTTAAAAGATAAGGAAAAATTAATTAATAAAATTAAAATGAATATCTCTAAAATAAGTAAAAAACTAAATAATTTTTCTTGTGGGAAAAAAAAAATAAAAAAGAAAAATATAAAAGAAGAAAAAAATAAAATAATAATAAAAAAAGAAAATAGTTTTCATGAAAGAAAGCCTTCAATTACATTTAGAAATATATCAAATAAGAAAAAAGATATTAAGGAAATAAATAAAATACCAATAAATGCAATAATAAATAAAATAAGGAAAATAAATTCAAAAAAAATTCCTTGTAGAAAAAATTCGAACAGTAAAGAAAAAAAAGATTTAAGTAAACATTCAAATTTTAGAAATACTGAAAATACAGAATATTCTACTTTTAAAAGAGATAGTTCAAATTATAAAAATTTATTTGATAATTTAACTTATTCAAATGAAAAAAATGAATTTGATAAATTAGAAAATGATTTAGATTCTTTAGTTAGAAAAATTAATTTTGATAATGTTAAAGATAATTTAAATATTTTCTCTCTTCATAATGAAAATTACTTAAATTTTCATAAATATTTTAGTTGTTTATTTGATAATGATTTTGAATGTGATGTTTAAACAATTATTTTTTAAAATAATGTGTTTTTATTTAATTTATTATTTATTTGCATAAAATATAAATATTAAAAAATGTTATTTTCCCATTTTACTTTTATATCTTTAACAACAAAATTTGTATTTGTAAAAATTATTTATTCATTATATTTTATAAATTCTAAGAATTTGTTTTTTGCATTTTTATTTTTTTTTATTTATATATTTAATAAATTAAAAAATGAGTAAATTAAAATTGAATAATGTGAATATGAAAAAAGAATCTTTTATTGATTCAGAAAAAGATATTTTTTATAAAACAGATTCTCAATTTTTATTGAATAGTAATAATAATAGTTTTGAATTAACAACAGAATTAAAAACTCCTGTTAAAACTAAATGCCAAACGCTAAATTCACATTCTAAAATTTGGAGTAATAATAAATTAGATTGTATAAAACCAAGGAAAAGTTACAATGAAAAATCCAAAAATTTAATTAATACTTTTAATAAAGACAATAATAAAAATAAATGGTTTAATGATATAATATTAAAAGTTCAAAAACAATTTTTACCTCAATTAACTAAAATTCAAAATGATTATATAAAAGAATTAGATCAAATATATATGGAAAATTTTAGAAAAATAGAAGAAATAAATAATAAATTTAATAATGAAACATTAAAAAATTCTAATGATGATGAGAATAATAATGAAAAAAATGATTTATATGAAGAAGTTGAAGCTGAATTTATTATAAAAAAGAATTCTACTTTATTAAAATATAATGAAAATATTTCTAAATTGAAAGAAAATATTAAAAATGAAATTAATAAACAAGGAAATAATATTAAAGAAGAATTAATAATATCAGAATTTAATAATAATAATAATAATAAAAAAAGTAAAAGTTTAAATTTATATAAAAAATCTTCATGTAAAAATTTTAGAAAAAAAAATAAATAAAAAAAAATAAATAATATATATTATTATATTCTTTTAAAAAAACAGAAAAAAATCAATTTAAAAAAAAAAACTAAAAAAATAAAAAAATGGATGAAAAAAGTCCTAAAAGTCCTCAAAGAAAATTTACATCTCCAAATCCAATAAAAGGTTTATTATCCTTAAAACAAGTAATTCCATTTGAAAATCATCCTTCTGCAAGAGGATTAATGAAGAACGAAAATGAAGAAAATAAAACTGACAAAATATTAAAAAAAGAAAATAGTGATAAAATAAAATTTGAAAAAAGAAAATCTTATTTTGAAATTTCTTTAAATACTATTGATGAAAAAATTTATCAAAATGAAGTTTATTTTGAAAAAAATGAAAATTATTCTAATCATAATAAATTAAGTAATTCTATTCAAATTCCTAAAAAAAATGCTTTGAGTGAAAAAGAATATGAATTCGATAAAGATATTACTTCTTCTATTCAAAGAAATGAAAAATCAGATGTTATTATTAATAAATTTAAAAATTTTGCAAATATTAAAACTTCAAATAATCTTGAGAGTTCTGAACAAAATAATGAAAGTTAAAATAATAAAAATTTAGAGAATAAATATGAAATTATAAAATGTATATATTTAAAAATTTTCTTTAATTATAAAAGAAGATAAAAAATTAATCAAATAAAAGTGAAAACAAAAAAAAAAAATAAAAATATTAGAAAAATAAAAAAATAATTTTAATAAATTTAAAAAAGATTATTATAATTCATCAAAAAAAAATATTTTTTTAAAAAGGCGACCACATTTTTTGTTTGAAGATTTTTTTCATAGAGAAGAAATGATAAATTCCAATAATAATACAAATAACTAATTGAATGATAGTAACAAAGACTAATCTTTGAGAAGACATCATTTGATTCTGAGCAAATTCATCTTCAGTTTTAATTTGATATTTTTGCATATTTTCAATATTTTCAGCTTTTTTAATTAATTTCTTAATTTTATCATCAACAATTTGAAAGTCTTTCATTTTTGCAACTTCTTTAGCATCTCCAACAATATCTTCAGAAGTATCAATAACAAAGTTTAATTTAATAAAGCTTCTTTTTTCAAATAATTTTTTATCATTGGTTAAAACACAAATAGTATATCTTCCACTTTTACTTATTGAATATGAAAATTTTGCTTTTTGTTTTCCTGTTTGAAATACTTGAATTGGTTCTTTCTGTTTTTTTTGATATATTTTTATTATAAATCTGTCTTCTTTTGGTTGAGAAAAATTCAAATCTGTGTCTAATATTTTTAATTGCATTATTACGTTCATTTCACTGTAATAATTATCTATATAACATTTCTCTTTGTTTAAGTAAAATGATCTATATATGCTTTTTGATTGTGTTATTAATGTTATTGTCAATATTATTAATTTTAGATAAGACATTTAAATGGTTTTTTTTTTTTATTTTTTTTTAATTTTATTTATTAAATTGTTTTATTTTTTAATTATTTATTTATCTTTTTTGGAAATTTTTGTAATGTTGTTATTGAATTTTTTAATGTTTGAATTGCATTTTCAATATTATTAAATGATATATCTTCTATTGCTTTTTTATTGAAAGATAATATTTCATTTTTTTTTTGAGCAAGGAAATTTTTATCAGAAGGAAAATTACCAGTAATCTTTGAATTATTTATATATCTTTTTCCAGAATTAAAAGGATTTATTGTAGGAATCTTTGGATTCACATTTGAATTCATCATATTTTTCATTTTACAATCATCATTAATATCTAACATTTTTTTATTAAAATTTTGTGGCAAAGAATAACGAACTTCTTTTTCAATATCATATGAATCTAAATCTAATTCTTTTAATTCTTCTAACATACTTATATCATCCATAAAGGAATTTGATTCTGTATTTGGAATTGGATAAATTGCACTTATTCTTGTGTTTGGTTTTTGAGTTGCTTTTGCTTCTTTATAAGGGTCATTTGGAATATTAGGGTAACTATTATTATTAAATGGATTAGTATTATTGTTTTGGGTATTGTTTTGATTATTTGGAATATTTTTTTCTTGAATATTATTATTTTTTTGATAATTATTTTGATAAGTATCAGAATATCTTTGAGAATTTGGTGGATTACTTAAATTAATATTATTTATAGGATTATTAAAATTAATATTTTCTGAATATCTTCTAACAAGATTATTCTCTGGACTTGCTTTAATTGGAGTAAAAAATTGGACGTCGTTGTCAGGAGAATATTTAAAAGATTTTAAACTTCCAACTAAAGGTTTTTTACCTTGAAGTAAAACCTGTTCAATTAATTTTGATCTATATCTACAATATTGTTGTAATCTAAGTATTTGAAAATCAAATAAATTAAATATTTTTAAAACTTCTAACATATTTGCACATAAATTAAATTTTTGTGCTGTTTGGAGATTTATATTTCCACTTAAATCATCTTTGAAAACTTTAATATATATATTAGAAACAAAATTTACATAATCTTCTGCTTTAATTCCTAATTCTTCTTTTGATGAGTTTTTTATTTCTTTTACATTTTTTATATATGATAATAAAATTTGTTTATTCAATTCTGTTAAAAGATCTTTTTTCTTTGTCAATTCACTTATTACATAATATTTTATTAAATATCCCATTTTTTTTTCTAATTTCATTATAATTGAACTTGCATTCCAAATACTTTCATAAAAAGTAAAAATATCAATTCCATTTTTTAACATTATTCAATTCTCAAATGAAAAATATAATAGAAATCTTAAAAAATTAAAAAAATAATAAAAATTAAAAATTTATTAAATTTAAAAACAATAAATAAAAGATAATACCATATAAAAATATAATATGGATGAGAATGAGAATTATAATTTGACTGATGTTGATGCAATATTAAATTCAATCCCCCAAGGCATAGTAGCAAACACAGATATAAATGCTGATGAAATTTTAAAAGAAACAGAAGATTTAATTTATGGAAAAACTGATAATTCAATATCAAATAATAATTTAGATTTCCTTCAAACAAATGAAGAACAATTAAAAGAAATAAATAAAATCAATTTAAGTGATTTAGATAATTTAAATAATATTTTAAATGCAAAACCAGAAAATTTAGAAGAAAAAAAAGAAGAAGAAGAAAAAAAAAATTCAAAAATAATTGAATGTAAAAATTCAATAGATTTTATAAATTATATGGAAACAGAATATATAGAATCAAAGATAGAAAAAAACGAGAAAATATTTCAATTACAAATTTATAAAAATCAAACAACTCAAAAAAAATTAGAAGTTATTCAATTTTTACCAAAAACAACATTATCATCTCGTTTTTTCAAAGATGGAAATGTAATAACATCAATAACAACAAAAGATGATATAATATTTACAGGTAATAATATAGGAAAAATAAAAATGTATTCTTGTGAAAAAGGTTTTGAATATAAATCATTAATAAATTCTGAAATTCAAAATTCAAATGATAAAAAAGTGATTTGTATGGATGTTTCAGAGAAAGTATCATTCTTAATCAGTGGTTATAGTAATGGATTTATTTCTCTTTGGGATTTATCAAATGGAAAATGTAAAAAGTTATTAAAAGAAGAACATAATGGAAAGTGTATTTTAGCTATTAAATTTTTACATGTTGAAAATGGAATTTGGGAATTTTTATCTAGTGATATTAATGGATTAGTTAATAGAATTACTCTTTCTGATACTTTTTTTTTTACTCTTAGTATTGATGTTGTTACTATTTTACAATATAAATTACCTGTCTTTTTAATTGATGTTATTAAATTTAGTAATGAAGAAAAAAAAAAATATCCTTTTGTTGTTGAAAATAATTGTGAAATTGTTGCTTTAGGTTGTACACAATATGTTTTAATTTATCAAATTGAACCTGATTTAAAAAAATTATATGAGTTTAAAAAACCTTCTTATTTAAAAAAATGTTTTATTCCTGATGTTGCTTTTGGATTAGGTTATATTCCTAGAAATGTTCCTTCTGATATTTTAGAATTGTATAAGAATAATAATAATGAAATTGATCCTAATCCTATTGCTACTGAAAATGATATTGAAATTAATAAAATTTATAGATTAGTTTCTATTTCTTGGGAAAAAGTCATTTATATTTATGTTATGAAATTTGATAATAATGGTCCTCAAGAATTAATTTTAGTTGGTCATTATATTAACAATAATAATATTTTGAGAATGGGATTTTTATCTAATTCAATTATATATATTTTTGATATGTATAAACAATTAAAGGTTATTAATTCTGGTTTATTAACTCCTGGAAAATTAAAATATAATGAAAATTCAATTCCAATTGCACAATTAAATGAAAACCATAAACCAGAATTAGAAGAAGAAATAAAATTAGCTCAAAATATATTATTTCAATCCATTATTCCTGATACATCAGAAAAAAATAATAAAATGTTATTACCAACATATAATAATTTAATAATAACTCAAATGAAAACATTATATCTTTTATCTTCAAAAAGTTTTTTTTATGGTAAATTATTAAATTGGGAACAATGTTTAAATAATTTACAACAAAAAGGAGAATGGATGGATATTTTAGTTTTAGGTTTAGATATTTTTAATGGGAAAAATATTACTCTTGCTGATATTCCTATTGATGAAAAAGAAAGAAAAGTAAGAGTTTCTTATATTTTAAAAGCTTCTATTTTACAATATGTTGTTATGAGTACTAATTCTGCTATAAATGAAAATATTTCTGATTATGAAAATATTAATAAATGTATGATAATTTGTATTGAGTTTTGTATTGAAATTAATGAATTAGATTATTTACTTAATCAAATTCAACCGATTTTTACTAATCGAGGATTTGGAAAAAATTTTATTGAAAATTTAGAACCTTTTATTTTATTTGGGAAATTAAAAAATAAAAATTTAGATTTTAAAACTGTGAATACAATTGTTCAGTTATATATTGAAAATAAGAGATTTCATATTTTATCTCAAATTCTAATTAATTTAGATATTAATTCAATTGATCATATTGAAATTATAAACAAATGTATTGAATATACTTTAATCACTCCATTAATATATATTTATATGAATAATAAAGAAGAAAATTATTTTGAAGGTATTTTAAAAATTTATGATATGTATAAAAAAGCTAAATCAATTGAAGAAGATAAATTTATTTCTTATGAAGAATGTTTAGAAAAAATTCCTATTTTTGAATTAGAAAATAGTAAACAATATATTGGTCATAAATTATTATGGTATATTAATTTATGCATTGAAGGAAAAAAATTTATTACTGAGAAGTTAATTGAAAAAGAAAAATATGATTATATTATTCAAAGAATTTTCTTATGGGTTTTAAAAAAAGAAATATTAGATGAATTATTAAAATTTGATTCTCTTTCTTTTTTTGAAATTTTAACTCAATTATTTATAAAAGAAAATTCATTGAATTCAATTAAATTAATTGAATATGATAAACAATTATTTGAAGGAATAATTTATAAAGAAAAAGAAGTTGATCATGCAAGTTTACTTTTAACAATTGATATTATTATTGATAGAGCAAAGGAAATAAATAATATTTTAGTTTTAAATGATTTATATGAATTTATTTCAAATATTTCAATAAAGTTAGAAAAATTATCTAATGAAATAATAATGGAAACATCAAAATATATTTTATCTTCTGAAAGCAGAATTGAAGAAATTAAAAATTCAAAAGATAATTTCGGTTTTAGAAAGAAAGATTTAAATAAAGAGGAAATTAAAAGATTAGCATCTCTTTTAAACGATATGATAAACAATAAAAAAAATTTGAAAAAAAATGAATTAGAAGAATTATTAGCATCAACAGAAAATACATCTTTTATAATAGTAAAAATAAATCTTTTAGAATTGTTAGAAAGATATGTAATATGTTTAGATACATATTTAAATGAATATAATGATACAGATAAAGTAGAAATAACATTTGAGTTTATAAATGAAGTATTGAAAAAATTGAAAAAAGAAAATTTCCAAAAATACAAAGAATTCAAAATGGAAATATATAAAAGATTTATAAGTCTTGCAAAATTAGACATAAATCAATTTTTAGATATAATAGAAAAATTTTTTGATAACAACCACATAAAAGTAATAGAAAAATTAAAAGAAGAGAAAACAATAGAATTAAATTATATAGAAAGAGTATTATTAAATTACAAAGATAATAATTTACCAACAGAAGAAGAAGAAATAATAATATATCATTCATTATTATCAAGACACATAGATTTATTATGTGAGTGTGGAAGAAAAAATGAAATATTAAAAAACTTAAAAGAAAGAGCTTCATATCCAGATGAATGTTTAGATAAATGTATTGAAAATAATGTAAATGATGCTGCAATATTTTTATATTTAAGACAAGATAATATTAAAGAAGCTTTAGATTTATCCAATAAAGAATTAAGTAATGATTATGAAGAATTAATTAAATGCTTTAAAGATAATAATTTACAAATTTTAAATAATTTAACTACTAAACATGATTCTAATTTAGATCGTTCTATTTTTATTTGTGAAAATGCTCATAGTGAAGAACAAGAAAATGAAAATATGTGGTTTGGTTTAGTTAAATTATGTTATGAATATAGAAATAAAGTTAAAAAAATTAATATTGATAATATTAAAGAAATTAATTTAAAAAATTTAGATAAAATTATTATTGATGATATTCAAAAAGTTTTTGAAAAAATGTATATTTATGTTGGGATTAAAAAAATTGTTGAATATGTTACTATAAATAATAAAGAAGTTGAATTTAAAGAATTTAAACCTATTTTAATGCAAATGTTAGAAGGTTATACTAATTTTAGTAAAATATTTGAATTAGTTAGAAATTTAATATCAATTAGAGTTAATGGAGAATTAAAATTATTTTATCAATTAACTGCAGAAGGAACTTTTTATCAAGTTAAAAATTGTGATGAATGTGAAAATAAATTTGAGGAAAATAATATAGTAATTTTATTTAAATGTGGTCATAAATTACATTTAATGTGTTGTATAATGGATAATAATATTTTTTCTTGTCCAATTTGTAGAAAAAAAGATATTGAATCTTCTATTACAACTTATAGAGATATTAATCATAAAGTTAAAAAAGTGACTGAAAATGATGTTAAGAAATTTATGAGAGATTTTGAAAGTAATAATAATAATTTAGATAACAATGATATTTCAAATAATCGAGAAAATAAATTAACTTATGAATTAAAAACTATTGATAAATTTCTTTATGATACTTTATCTATATTTGATTAAATAAATTATTATTCAATTAATAAAATATAATATTTAATTTAAATTTTATGGAAAGATTAAATATCAAATTAATTTTTTTTATTTAATAATACATATGTTAAAAGAATATATTATTAATGTCTTTTCATATTAATTATTCTTTCAAGTAAAGGCATCCAACTTTTATTTTTATCCCATTCACAAGATTGAATTTTTAAATATAGTTTTTTTAAAGCAGGAATATTATTATTATTATTTAACTTAATAAACTCTTGTAATAATGTTAATACATTAACTTTCAATTCATGATTTTCTAATTTATTTAATAAAACAATTAATTTATTATTAAAATCTTTTCTTTTACTTTCTTCATGATAAACATTACTATAAATATAAGAATAATTATTAAAATAATTATAAATGTTTTCTTCATCATTATTCATTGGAATATTTTCTTTTATTTTTTGATTAATATTTTGAAAAGGTGAAATTCCTTTTTTAGAATTATTATTATCATCTTCATTTTCTTTTTCTAATTCATTATTATTATTTTGATTAAAAGTATCATTCTTAAAATTATTTTGAGAATTATTATTAATTTTTTTTTGATTAATCATATTTTTATTCTGTGATTTTATTAAAGGTGGTTTTGTCATTCTTTGGGAAAAAATTTCATTTCCAAAATTAAATATTTCTTCATTTTTTTCATATTCTTTTTCTTCTTCGTCTTCTTCATTATTATTTGAATTTACATTTTTAAAATTATTTGGATTAAAAACTTTTGGTTTCATAATTTGATTTTCAAAAGGTGTTTTTTTTATTTCTGTTTCTTCTTTTTTTATTTCTTTTTTTAATGATGGATTTTTTATTATATTTTTTTTTTCAATTTCTTCTTTTTGAATTTCTGTATTTTCTTCATTTTGAATTGGTCTTTTTATCATTTTCGGAGGATGATGGATTGGATTTTGTTTTTTAATTTCTTTATTTTTAAATATATTATTTTCATTTTTATTTTTATTTTCATTATTATCATCCTCATTATTAAAAATATCTTCAACTTCTTTATCTAATATATTTTTCTTTTCTTGTTTTTGAATGTTTTTTTTCTTTTTATTAATTAATATTATATTCGATGAAATAATTTTGGGTTTGGAAAATGATTTTCCAATTTCTTCTTCACAATTATAATATAATCTACTATATAATTCTTCAATTTCTTTATTGTTATCTTTTCTAAGGAAATTTAAATTTCTGGCTGCTTCAACATTTAATCCTTCTCTAATTAAAAGTAAGCAATAATCATATATTATTTTTTTTAAATTATCATTTGAGTCAAAATTACCTTTTAATATTTTACATATAATCATAAGATCTTCATAGACATTAATTAATAATTCATCTTTATCATGAACTCTTTCATTTTCTTTAAAGTAATTATCACATATTAAATTAATAATTTTTTCAAATTTATTAGCTAAAACATAACAAATTAAAGAAGGATAAATATCTTTTTTATGAAATAAATATAATTTATCCCCTAATTTTTCAGAAAAATTTTGAAAATCATTTTTTTGGAAAGAATTTTTAGCATATAACAAAAATTCTTTCCATTCACTTAAGTTATAATCAAGTAACATATTAATATCTTTATTAATAATAGCAGGGAAAAATTTTTGAATAAATAAATCATTATTAACTTTAAAATAATTTTCTTTAACTTTATTAAATAATTCATTATCTAAAGAAGCAATAATTAAAGCTTCAGAATATCTTTCACTTTTAAATAATAATTCAACAGCACTTTCAATTTCTCCTAATAATAAACTATTTTTTATTAACTTTTCATTTCCAACATTCCAATTAATATTTCTTTGATAATTCTCATTTATTATTTTTTCTTCTTCACTTTCTTTCTCATTTTTAATTATTGGTTTTTTACTTTGAATTGGCTCTTCATTAAATATTAATTCTACATTCTCATTTTCATCTTCTTCTACTATAGGAATGTACGATTGATGTTTTTTTTCTTTTTGCTTTTTTTTTCCTAAAACTTTATCTATTTCATTTATTAATTTTTCTTTGTCAAGTCCCATTTCTTTAAAAATATAATTTTCATCTTCTAATATTTTTCCCTTTAATATTGAATAAAATAATGATTTGTTTGTATGCTTTTGATCTTTTAAATTATCATTTATCTTTTCTTCTATAATTGATATTAATGAATCATTTTTTTCTATTTTCTCTGAAAAATTCTTTATATTTTCATTTAATTTTTCATTTCTTTTTAATTTTGAAATTGTAATAACATTCAATTCTTCTTTTGAAAATTTATATAATTTATCATCAAAAGAAAAACAAGAACCACAATTAGGAATCATCCAATTAGGAATATTATTACAATTTTCACTTAAATCATTATTTGTAAAATTAATTCTATCATAATAAAAATTATTATCATTACCTAAATAAATAAAACAATCTTTTATTTTTCCACACCAAAAAATTTGATTAGAATTACACTTTAATTGAATTTTATTAACAATTTTTTTGGTTTTTAAATTCCAACAAACAACATAATTATCATTTCCTAAAGTTAACAAAAAATTTTTATCAAAGTTATTTTTATGAAAAAATATAATAGAACCATTATGTCCATTTTGAAACATAGCACAAGGAATTTTTGGTTGTTTCATATGATATTGTAACATATAATTATATTCATTTTCTTCATAAGAAATAATAATTTGAGCACCATCATTATACCAAATAATATTAGTATTTAAAATATTATTTTCATTTAAAATCGATTGTTCTGAAATAGAAAGAAATAAATTTTTTTTTTTCATATCAAAAATATAAGTCATTCCTTTATTTGTTCCTGAAGCTAAAATATAATTTACTTTAGGATTCCAATCAATACTTATAAACTCTTCATTTTTTTCATTTGGAATTTCACAATCTAATACTATTGAACAAGTTAATTTTTCATCAATTGATATTATTGACATTTTATTTGTTCCAACACCAAATAAATTATTTTTCTCATTATTTACTGAAATTACATTTATTGTATTTTCTAATAATTTTTCATTATAAATTAAACCTAAATTTTCTTCTGGATTTTCATTTGAATCTTCTAATATTGTTTTAATATTCCATAATGTTATTTTTCCATCTAAATGACCTCCTATTACAATTCCAAATGAATTTTCTTCTGTTTCATTTTTAAATGATGTCCATGATATTGAGGTAAATTTTTCACTGATTGGAATTTTTTTTATTATTTTTATTAAATTTTCTTTTGATTGTGTTGAGAATTTATATATTGATAAATATGATTCTTTAGAATTTATTGTTGATACTGATATAAAGTATTCTAAATGTTTTTCTATTGGACATGGGAATATTAATAAATTTGAATTCTCTTTTTTCTCTATTTGAGTTTCCATTATTTTTAAATATATATTAAAATTTAATTTTAAAAATATTTTTAATATTTAAGATATTATTATTAGAAAAATATTAACACGTGTAAAATTTAAAAAAATTAAATTTTCAATTTCTTTTAAAAAAAAATAAAAATTCAAATTATTAAATAAAAAAAAAACTTATTTTTTCATAATAATTTATTCTTTATCTTCAATTTCAACAATATGTTGTTTACCATCATTAAGAACATAAATTTTTCTAGTAATATTTCTTTCTTTTCCATTAATAGTTTTTTTTAATTTAACAATTTTAACACTAATAGTATTATCAGGAGCATCAGGATCATCATTTTGAAAAGCATTATTGATTTTTTTTTCTTTTCCCATAGTTTTTTCAATATAATCTTGAACAGAATTAACAACATCAGGTGGTTCATCACCAATAGCATGTAAACCTTTAGCATAAACAATAACAGAACATATTTTAAAGCTTTTATGTTTATCACAACCAACACCGCAAAAATTAAAATCTTTATTAAATAAATGACTTCTTTGGTGTTTTTCTTTACTTCCATCATCAATTATTAAATTCATTACAATATTTTCAGCGAATTTATAACAAAAATCTAAATTTTCAGCAATAGCACCATCCCATTCAATATATTTTTCAACTCTTTCACAAATCCCATTTCCATCACTTCCTTCATGTGATGAAAGTCCTTTAGAACCAATATCATTTGCATGATCTTTTGCTGCTTTACTTAATTCTTCTGAATATTGTAATTCAGGAAGTGATTCTTGATTTTTTAAAAATTCTATTGCGTTTGTTATTCCTTCTACTCCTTCGTATGTTTCTATTGGAATTTCCGCTGGATGACGAAATATTTTATCGCGAAAAAAATTCTTAGCTCTTTCTAACTTTTCTATGTATGATGAGGGATCTACTCTTACACGGTTTTGTTCTGTAAATATTTCTTGTGATAATTCATCATAGTCTATTTCTTGTGTGTTTGAAGTTTGAGCTATTTGAATTCCTTTTTTACTCATTTTTTTTTTATATATATAATTATTTTTTTTTTTTGAAAAATTTTTTTTTAATTATATAATTTACTATAATTATATATTATAAATAATATTTTTCTATTTATTATAATTATATAGATTCTATTGAATCAGTTGATGGATTTAAAAATCTTGTTTCAAAATCGGATAAATTTGTTTCTTCTATTTTTTGTTTTGATTTTCCTTTAGAACAAGAAGGAATAATAATATTCATTAATAATGGAAAGCAAAAAATAATAGTATACAAAATACTCATGATTTTAAATAATTTATCTTGATCAATAATTTTAAATTTCCCAAAAAATTTTTGTGGAATATCATGTTCTTTAAAAGAAAAAAAAATTAAATCAATTCCCAATAAAGTATTAAAGATTAAAGTTGATATAATACTAACATAAAATAATCTAAATTTTTGTTTAGTTTCTTTATGAATACAAGTATTTAACCAAAAACAATGATGATCCCATTTATCAATACATATACCACAAACTAAACAATGTACTGTTTCATTTTTCATTACTCTTTTACATTTAACACATATATTTAAATTTTGATTTTCTTCAAATAAAGTTATTAAAGATTTTTTTTGATAATTTTTTTTCTTTTTTTTCTTTTGACAACAAAGGAAATACATTGTAAAACTTAAAGAAAAGAAAAAACTAAAGATAGAAAGAATAAAAAATACAATTCCAAGAATTAATATATTATCCTTTGAAAAATCATCATTAATTTTTTTTAAAGAAAAACTAATTCTAATAACAAAAATAAGTATAAAAATAATATAAATTAAAAAACAATAAATTAAAGAATAATCATATCTAATTCCTCTTAAATTTCCATATTCAATTTTTCCACAAAAATTTCTAGAAAAGCAATTTTGATTTTGTAATAAATTGATAATTTCAATATTATTATTTTCAATAGCTAAATCAATACATTTTTTTCCATTTTCATCTTTAATTTCTTTATCAGCTCCTCTCATTAATAATTTTTTTATAATTCTTTCTGAACCAGAAGTAACAGCATAAGATAAAACAGTTTTTCCATCAATATCTTTTGCATTTATATCAGCTCCAAGATCTAATAATAAATCTATTGCATTTTTTGATTTATAATAACATGCATAATGAAGTGGAGTTATATTAAATTTATTACTTATATCTATTATTTTTATTTGAGGAAAAAATTTTTGTAATTTTTCATAAAAAAATATTATAGGATAACATTGATTTTTCTTTGCACTATTATGAAATATTGAATTTCTCTTTTCTGTTAAACGTAATTTTGATTCATCTGTTTTTGATAAAATTGAAAAAAGATATTTTATTATTGTTTTATTTCCTTTTTGACAAGCTATATCTAAAATTGTTAAATCTTCTTTATTTTCTAACATAAACCAATGAAAAAAAATATCTTTATCATCTAATAATAAATAATATGAGTCACATATAATTTTTAATTGTTCATCTTTTTCATCTGAAGTTAAAAAATGCGCTAAAGTATTTCTTTCTTCATCATATATTTCACATATATCATTTGAATTATTTGTTAAATAATCACTTACATATTTTATTAGTTCTTCATATGTTGAACCACGCATTGAAGATAAATTTTTTAAAAGCGAATTCATTATTTTTCTATTTGCTTTTATTTCAAGAGATTTTTCTTTATTTATTGATAAATTTTCTATCTGATTATCTTTTTCAATCATACCAAAATTAAATATATTTATTTATTAAAAAATTTTAAGTTTATTAATTCTTAATTAAATAATATTTTAAAAATGATTATAATTGAAAAAAAATACTTAATTTATTAGTAATTAAAAATAAGATAAAAAATATAAATGTCAGAAAATCAAAATTTCAAAAATCCAATTCCACATAAGACATATACGGCTCCAAAAGAAGTATATAATGAAATAAATTTAGAAGAAACAAAAGATGAAAATTCTCAACCAAATCAATTCCGTCAGCCAATATCATCAAGAGAAAAAATATTACAAAATAAAAGATTTCGAGAACCATCTCCAGAAAGAAAAGATTCTTTGAATCCAAAAAATAATTCAAATTCAGAAAGAACATATAAAGATATAATGCTTGAACAACAAAGAGAAATTGAAAAAATGGAATTATTACAAAAGCAAAAAAAAGAAATGAAAAATAATAAAAAAAGTGAATGGGATAAATTAGAAGAAGAAGAAAATAAAAAAAATAAAAGAATGTCTCGTTGGGATTTAGATGAAACACCTATATTAAATTCTAATTCAAAAAATTATTTAGATGTGACTCCAACACCAGAACAAATTCAAAATAAAAATAATTTAGATGAAACACCTTTAATGTCAAAAGAAAATTTTTTATTATCAACTCCAACTCCAAACATTAAAAATATAATAAATATGAAAACTCCTTTAAATGAAAATTATAATAAACCAATGAATAATTTTTCAGAAATAAAATCAACTTTAGATAATTTAGAATCAATGAAAATTGATAAAGAAATTTTAGAAAGAAATGCTCCTTTAACAGACGAAGAAATAAATAAAGTTTTACCATCTCAAAAAGACGGTTATGAAATAGTTCCAATACCTCAAAAATTTCAAGAATTATTAAATAATATATCTGAATTAAAAAAATCAAATAATAATAATTCAAACAAAGAAAATTTTTATCAAATTCCAGAAAATGAGAAAATAGATAAAAAAGATTATTCAGGTTTAAAAGAAGAAGATATGAAAATATTTGGAAGTATATTAAACGAAGTAGATGAATCAACATTATCATCAGATGAGAAGAAAGAAAGAAATATATTAACTTTATTATTAAAAATAAAAAATGGTTCTCCTCCAATTCGTAAAAGTGCTTTACGTCAAATAACAGAAAAATCAAGAGAATTTGGAGCTGGACCTTTATTTAATCAAATAATACCATTAATGATGTCTCCTTCTTTAGAAGATCAAGAACGTCATTTATTGGTGAAAGTAATTGATAGAATATTATTTAAATTAGATACTCAAGTAGCTCCTTATGCACATAAAATATTAATTACAGTAATGCCAATGTTAACAGATGAAAATTCATATGCTAGAATTGAAGGAAGAGAGATTATATCTAATTTAACTAAAAGTGCTGGTTTAGCTACAATGATTTCTGTTATGAGACCTGATATTGATTCTCCAGATGAAAATATTAGATTAGTCACTTCAAAAGCTTTTGCTGTTGTTGCTTCTTCTCTTGGTTTAAATGCTATTTTACCTTTTTTAAAAGCAATTTGTGAAACAAAGAAAAGTTGGTTAGCTAGAGATACTGGAATTAAAATAATTCAACAAATTGCGATTTTAATGGGATGTGCTGTTCTACCTCATTTAACTAGTTTAGTTAATATTATTGGAAATGGATTAAAGGATGAACAACAAAAAATTAGAACTTTCACTGCTCTTGCTATCAGTGCACTTGCTGAAGCAAGTTATCCTTATGGAATTGATGCTTTTAAAAATGTTATTAGACCTCTTCTTGATGGAATTAAACAATATAAAGGAAAAATATTAGCTGCTTATTTTAAAGCTGTTGGTGCTATTATACCTTTAATGAATGGTGATATTGCTGCTAAAGTTTCTAAGTTAGTTATTCCTATTTTAAAAAGAGATTTTAATAATCCTGATGATTATATGAAAAAAATCATTTTAAAAGTTCTTATCCAATGCTTAAGTTCAGAAGGAGTTGAAGCTAAATATGTTAGAGAAAATGTCTTTGATGAATTCTTTAATTGCTTTTGGAATAGGAGATTAGCATTAGATAGAAAAAATTATAAAGTTGTTATTGAAGCTACTTTAGAAATTGCTAAGAAAATTCAAGGTGCTGAAGTTTTAAGTAAAATTATTACTAATTTAAAAGATGAAAATGAAGTTTTAAGAAAAATGACATTGGAAGCAATTAATAATATAATTCAATTACTAGGAGTTAGTGATATTGATAAAAGATTAGAACAATTATTAATTGACGGATTAATTTTTTGTTTTACTCAACAAACATCAGATTTAACACCTTCATCAAATTATAATTCAGCTAATAATATATTTTTAACATGTTTTGGTACAGTAGTTAATAGTTTAGGATTTAGAATAAAACCATATATTACAAATATATGTTCTACAATTCAATGGAGATTTAATAATAAAAATATGAAAATTCGTCAACAAAGTGCAGATTTAATAGTAAAATTAGCAAATTCTTTAAAAATAACAGGAGAAGAAAATGAAATGTCAAAATTAGCATTAATATTAAATGAAAATTTAGGAGAAGAATATCCTGAAGTATTAGGAAGTATATTAGCAGCATTACGTGAAATAGTTTTAGTAATAGGAATGCATAATATGACTCCTCCTATAAAAGATCTTCTTCCTCGTTTGACTCCAATATTAAAAAATAGAAATGACAAAGTAGAAGAAAATGTAATAAAATTAATAGGATTAATAGCAGATAAAGGAGCATCATATGTAACATCAAAAGAATGGATGAGAATATGTTTTGATTTACTGGAATTTTTAAAAGCTCATAGAAAAAATATTCGTAGAGCAACAGTGAATACATTTGGTTACATTGCCAAAGCAATAGGACCTCAAGAAGTATTAATGACATTATTAAATAATTTAAAAGTACAAGAACGTCAAATTAGAGTATGTACAACAGTGGCAATTGCAATAGTAAGTGAAACATGTGGTCCATTTACAGTAATTCCTGCTTTAATGAATGAATATAGAGTAAGAGAATTAAATACTCAAAATGGAGTTTTAAAATCATTTGCATTCCTATTTGAATATATAGGAGAAATGGCACGGGATTATATTTATTCTGTTGTTCCTTTATTACAAGATGCTCTTACGGAAAGAGAATTAGTTCATAGACAAATAGCAGCAAGTGCAATTAAACATCTTGCTATTAATGTCATGGGATTAAATTGTGAAGATGCTCTAATTGATTTATTAAATTATGTTTGGCCTAATATTTTCGAGACTAGTCCTCATGTTATGATGGCTTTCACTGATGCTATTGAAGGTCTTAGATGTGGATTAGGTGTTAATAGATTGATGAGTTATGTTCTTCAAGGATTGTTTCATCCTGCTAGAAGAGTTAGGGATGTATATTGGAGAATTTTTAACTTGTTTTATGTAGGAGCTCAAGATGATCTATGCTCTTGTTATCCTACTTTACCTGATGAAAAGTTAGAAAGAAAAGTTGATGAAGATTTTGTTTCAGGGAAAGATATTAATTCTAATGATGAAAAATTTAATAAGTATGCTTTTGAAGAATTAAATTTGTTTATTTGAATTTTTTTAAGATAGTTTTAATTATATATTAATTGTTATTTTAATATTAAATTTTTTATTTTATTATTTTTTTATTTTTTTTTAAAATTTAAATCATATTTTTATTTAAATATAAAATAAGATGAGTAAAAAATATACTTATTGAATACTAATACGATCAAAAAATATATACATTTATATTTTATTTTGTTAAAGAAATTTTTACTGAATCACTTTAAGAAATTCATTCCAAATTTTCATTTTTGTGATTTTTATTTTGACTATTACTCATATTTTTATGAACAATTGAATTATTAAATGGACTTAATAATTGACCAGTACTTCCACTTTTTTTTAAATTATTATTTTTATTTTTTTGAAGAAAAGAAGAGGGATTAAGAAGATGATTATTTCTAGTGATATTTAATTTCCTTTGAGCAAAAATTCTATTTTTTATATAATTTATATTTAAATTAGGATTATATCTTATAAGAGGGAAAATTTTCATGGAATTATTTTTATGAATAATAGGTAATTTAACTTCATGAGAATCATTTTTATTATTCTCATTTTTAGGATTTATTATATCATATCCATTAAATTGAATAATTCTTGTAGAATTATTTTTTATATTATTGTGTTCAATACTTCTATTTTTAATTGTGGTTTTATCATTCATTTTATTGTATATATTACTTTTTACAGTATTGAAAATATTACTTTCTTTATCTTTTTCTTGACTAAATAAATTATTTCCATGAATATTATTATTAAATTGAAGTTTATAATGAACATTTTTCTTATTATATACAATTTTATTAAATTTCTTTTCTTCTTTATTACTAGTGTTTCCACTTAAAGTTGTTTTACTTAAAGTTCCTTTTGTTTGTTTTGTACTAGTAAAGCTTTCATTATTTAAACTTTTAAATAAATTAATATCATCTCCTAAATAAGTATAATTACTAAATAAAGTTAAATAATCATCTCTTTCCATATATTCATGATATCTTTCTTTTGTATCTTCTCCAATTTTATCAACAGCTTCACAATATTTTTTATCATAATTTCCTTCATTTAAAGGAATATAAGGAGCAGAAATTTTTTTCTCTAAAACTCCATTCCAATCGAAATTTTTAAACCAAGAATGTTCCATTAATTCTTTGCATCCATTATTAAAACCCAATCTATATTTATCTTTTCTAATTAAACAAGCATTAATAAAATCCATAGAATCTTCACTCCAATCATAAAGTAAATTTTCTTTAGTAATTCTTGCTTGAAATCTAAGAACTAAATTTTTAATTTCTCTTCTATTTTTTCCAATGTAAGGTCTTTTACCAATCATAAATTCATAACCCATGACTCCAATAGCAAAAAAATCAACTGTGAAAGAATGATTTTGTGCCATTAAAACTTCAGGTGCCATATAACCAGGAGTTCCTGATGTTTCTCTTGAATTATCTTTCTTATTTCTTTTAGCTACTCCAAAATCTGTTATTCTTAAATAACCATTTGAATCTAATACTAAATTTTCTGGTTTTATATCTCTATGAATTATATTTTTTTTATGTATGTAATCTAATCCTAATAATAAATTTCCTATAAAAAATTTGGTTTGAGATTCTGAAAATCTTTTTCTTTTACTTATATGATATCTTAAATCACCTCCCGTTAATAAATCCATAACTAAATATAAATTTTCATAATCTTGAAATGCAAAATTCATATTTACTATAAATGGATGATGTAATATTGATAAAAATTCTCTTTCTGTTTTAATACTTTTTTCACTTTTTCTATCTATTATTTTTACTTTTGACATTTCTTTTATTGCATATAATTTCTGAGTTTTTTTCAATGTTACTACCCATACTTTTCCAAAACCTCCTTTTCCAATTATATATTGAAATTCAAAAGAATTCTTTGTTACTATTATTTATTTCATTTATTAAAATTTTATTACCTTTTCTTAAATATGATTTTGGATTTTGAATTGAATTTGATTCTTCTTGTCCCATTTTTTAAGTTTTTTTTTTTTATTTTCTCTTGATTAGAAATATAATTATTTTAATTCTAATTTTAATTAAATATTTTATTTATTGTAATATCATTTATAAATCAAATTATTTTTATTATAAATACAGAAATAATAATCTAAAAGTTTTTAAAAATAAATATAAAAGTGTAAAAACTTTATAAATAAATGAAAATTTAAAGAATATATATATTATAATTAAATTGTTAATATCGAAAATAAAAAAAAAACAGTTTCTTAAGTAGACCCAATGTTAACTAAAAGAAACAGAATCAAAAAAAATCTTTATTTGATTTAACAAGAGAAATAATAAAAGTAGAATATATTGTAAATTGAATCGATTTTCAATTCTTTAATTTTGAATTAATAAAAGAAAATAAGTTAATTAATTGAAAAATAAAAAAGGTTAATTTTTTAGATGAAATAATTAAAAGAATTAACAGATAAATAAAATTAGTAAAAATAAAATTTTTTTCAAAAGAATTAAAAGTCAAAACTTATGTAAATTAAAAATAAATTTATGACTAAATTTTAATATATATATAATTAAAATTTAAAAATTAAAATTTTTTAAAAATTAATATGGTGATTTAAATTAATCTTTAATTTTAATAATAATATTTTATTAGATGATAAGTAAAATTCAAATAGATCAATTTACCACAAACCCTTTTATAAACCAAAATGACACAAAAGGAAATGATTGTATAGTAGTTCAAATAGGATCAGAAAGTATTAAATTTGGTTTAGCATCTCAATATGCTCCTTTTGTAATTCCAAATGTAATTGCATATAAAATTTCAAATCCAAAAAATATTGAAAATGAAAAAAAAGAAGAAATGGAAATTGAAATAGAAAATGAAAGTTCAAATAATAATAATGGTATATCTGATGAATTTTTATCATGTTTACTGAAAATAGAACAAGAAATAGTGAAGAAGGAAAATAAGAATAAAATGGCAAAAAAATTAGCATTATTAAACAGTTCAAATAATCCAAATAATATAAAAATACAGAATTCAATAAATGAAATTCCTGAAAGAGTAAATGAACAAAATCCTAATTCAACATCTTCATATAAGAAAATGTATGCAATGTCTTTAGATTTAAATGAAGATATAGTAAATAATAATTTTAAATGGACTTCATTGAATGATAATCCAAAATATTTAGTTGGAAAAGAAGCTTTATGTATTCCAGATAATATAAATGATTATATTATTAGATATCCTATTCAATATGGTTATTTTAATAATAATTATCCTTGCCATGAAGTTATTGATGATTTAGAAATAATATTAAATTTCTGTTTTGAACAAGTTTTAAAAATAGAAAATAAAAATTATAATCAATATAATATAGTTTTAATTATCCCTGATATTTTTATTAAAGTCCAAGTTAAAATATTAGTAAATATATTTCTTAAATATTTTGGGTTTAAAAATATTTTCCTTCATTTAGAATCAGTAATGAGTACTTTTGGTTTAGCAGTTCAAAGTTCTTGTATTGTGGATATAGGAAGTGATAAAATTAATATATGTTGCATTGATGAAGGAGTAATTTTAGAAGAAACTATAATAAGAAAAAATTTTGGTGGAAATGATATCACTAATTTCTTATATTTATTAATAAAACAAAATTCTAAAAGAAAAAATAATGAAAATAACTTTCCTTATGAATTGTTTAATATGAATAATAAAAAGCATTTTAGAATATTTGAAAAATTAAAGGAAAATGAATGTGAATTTCCTCCTATATTAGATACTGGATTAGGAACAACACAATTAACTCCTAAAAACTGTAAAATATGGTTTCATCAAAAAGGTTCTTCGACAAAATTAATATCATTTACTTTAAATGAAGAAGCATATATTGCTCCATTATGTTTATTTTATCCAGAAATAATAAAAACTTTTAAAAAAATAGAAATTCCAAAAATAAATTATGATAATGATATAACAGGAGAAATTTATAAAGATCCTGAAGATACTTTAGAAGATTTAATTAAAATATTAAATACAGAAGAAAAGAAAGAAGATAATAACTCAGATAATAATCTATTATTAAGTACAAATAAGAAAAATAATTATACTTCAAATAATAATTCAGAAGATTCTTTAAGTGCTTCTCCTTCTAAATCAGATGAAATGAATGATGAATTAATTGATGAACAAAATATTAAAAAAAATACTTATGAAGCAATATTTGACATTAATGAAGGAATTGATGATTTAATATGTAAAAGTTTAATGAGTGTTGGAAGTGAAGAATTAAGGAAAAAATTAGCTAATTCAATTATGCTTGTTGGAGGTACTACAAAAATAAAAGGATTCATTGATTTTTTAGAAGATAGATTAATAAATAAATTATCTCATTTAGATAATGAAATTGAAAGAGTTGAAATATTTAATTACCCTGAAATTGATTTAAAAACTTTAACTTGGATTGGAGGTACAATTATTCCTAAATTAGAATCGTCAAAAGATATGTGGATTCAAAGAGAAAGATGGTTAGGTGAACCTGAGAGAATTGATGATGAAAAAGAGAAAGATAAAAAAGATGATAAAAATAAAAGAATTAATATTAAAGATGATAATGCTAAAGAAAGTAATATTAAAGAAAATAGTGATAAGAAAGATACTAAGGATATGAGTAGTATTAAAGGGAAAGATAATAAAGGAAAAAATGATGATAATAATAATAATAATAATAAAAGTAAGAATATTGATAATAAGAAAGATAATAGTAAATCTAATAGAAAAGATGATGAAAAGAAAGAAAAGGAAAAAGGTGATAATAAAGAAGGGTTTAAAAGAAGAAAAAATGATAGACATTTAGATGGAGGAGTTAAATTAATAAGAGAAAAATGCCCTTTTTCATGGTAAAAATTAGTAGTTTCATTTTTTGCTCAAAAATTGTGAGTTTATTATTATTATTTTAAAAAAATCCAAAAAAAATATATTTTTTTAATTCAATATAAAATAAAAAAATTAAATTTTAGATAATCTTTAACCCTATATTTTTGCAAAGAGAAAATGCAAACTTTAACAGGCTCTAAATTTGACAATGTAATCGAAGATGCAACAAACAATTTAAAAAATATGGAAAATGTAAAAGATTCAAATAATCAAGTAAATAATTCTTCAGTTCAAAATAATAATACTCAATTAGATAAAGAGAAACCACCTCTTAAAGAGATAGAGGAATTTGGAGAAAGTATAGTGTTGGTAGAGTCTCAAGTATCAAATAAAGTAGATGAAAAAGAAGAATTAGATAAAGTGGATAGTTTATCTTTTAAAAAAGAATTTCAAGTTCCAAATGAAAATGGATTTGCTTCAAAATATGATGAAATTTTTACTTCTAATATAAATCCTTCAGTAATGCATGTAAATAAATTTCCTGAAATGCCAAATAAATCTGTTATATCTAAAGAAGATTTTATGAATTTTAATTTTGGTCAAAATCATAATCAAAATCAAAATCACATTCCCCAAAAAGACACTTTTATAACTCCAAAAGATTGGAATTATACAAATGATGAATCTATATTTGAAATAGAAACAAAAGTAAATGCTTTTCGTGCGAAAATTAATCATAAAGAAATTAATTTATTATTTAAATCAATTAAAAAAAGTAATATTAATGTTGTTTTTTCAAATGAAGAATATTCTTTTAATGTAGCTCCAATAAGTACAATTGAAAATTTAGTTGAATCGAATTTTGCTTATGATAAAGCATATAAAGAGCAAATATCAGAACATATTCTTTCTTTAAATAATTATGTTTATAAATGGAGAAATATATTCCCAGATGGAAATGGATTTTATAGAGCTGTAATGTATGCTTTTTTAGAAAATGTTATTTTAACTGATAATACTATGGCAATCAAAGAATTAATTTGTTTATTTGAAGATAAAATTAATAATCCAAATCGAATTCTAAGTCCTTCTATTCAAAAACATATTGATCAAGTAGATAAAAACATTATTGCTCAAATTTTATATGTTATATATATTGCAATGGATAATCCTCTTCAAATTGGAAATCCTTATGAAATTTTACTTAAAGCTTTTAATTTTTGTGTTCCTTTTGATAAGGGAATGATATTTTTTTTAAAATTTTTATTATATGAATTTGTTTTAGAAAATAAAGATAATTTATATACTCCGGATTTCCCTATAAAAATAGGTAATTTATTAGCACCACAATTTATTAAAGAAAACGGAGAGCCTGATTTCGATTTATATTTTGAAGAAGAATTATTAAAAATGGATGTTGATGCTCAAAAAATTGCTGTTTTTTTAGTTCCTTTTGTTCTTAAATGTGATATTAATATTGTCGTATATGATTTTGATAAAGGAGAAGTTCCTTATCTAAAAAAGTTTGAATGTGGTTTACAAAATAAATATCAAATGAATTTATTATTTAGAACTATTAATTATGATATAATTTATGATTCGGATTATTATAAAAAATATGAAAAAACTTTATCTGCATATGAATATCGTAATTTGAAATTAAGAGTTGTTGATATGAATGCTATTGAACAATTAAAAAATATAAATAAAAATAATGATTCAAATCAAATCGACACATCAAATAAAGCAAAAAACGAAAGTTCAGTAAATGAAACAGTATGTAGAATATGTGAAAACTACATAGCAAAAAAGAATAAATTTAACTTATGTTATCAATGTTTATTCACAGAAATTGAAAATCAAACAATGGGATTTTTTCTTGAATATTTAAGTATACATACAAGTAGTTTAAATCCAAAACAATTTTATGATTTTCATTTAATATATAATAATTATTTTAACAAAAAAACTTGTGTAATCAAAGATCAACAATCATATATAACAGATGCTTGTAAAGAAATAGGAAAAAGTTTAAAAGAATTAATCAATGAAGTAAAAAAAAAAATTTGTGTTATTTGTCAAAATGCTCTTGAAGAAAAAACACCAGTTTATACTTTACCATGTGGTTGTAATTTATGTGACAATAATTGTTTTGATAAATATTTTAATCTTTTATTAATTAATCCAATTAAAGCAATTAAAACAGAAAAAAAAAGAGTTACTATTTTTGATAGTTGTTTATGTGGTTATTCGTTTAAAAATGAACATTATATTAATTTTATCAATGATTTTGATATTTTAGATAAAAAAAAATTGAAAAATAAGTTAAAAAAAGCTATAATTAATAATTGGTATCAACAATGTTTATCTTGTTTTAAACAATATGTGAAAAATAAAAGGAATCATTCCTTTTTTGATGTCGAATTAAAAGATGAAAGAGGTTCTCCATTTGGTTTTTCAAATTTTAAACATATTATTTGTGGTCAATGTAAAAGAAATATTGTTAATAAAAGTGTTGTTTGTAATTTATGTAATTATACTCATCAAGTTCTCAAAACAACTAAAATTGAACTTGAAGCAGAAGATTGCTCAATTTTTTAATAATAATGATTTTTTATTCTTTTGATAATTAATTTATTTATTAATTTTTTAAACAATATTGAAACAAAAATTTATTTAAATTTCCTAATTTTAAAAAGCTAAATAATATCTATTTTTAAAGTAATTTTAACATAAAAGTTTTTTACAACGATCTTTACAAGAATCTTTCTTTGAAGCTTCTTCATCTTCACATTTATCAAGGCAATTTAAAGTACAACTGACAAATTCATTAAAAATTCCATATTCTTGAAAACATTTATATAAAGCTTCTTTAATTTTTTCATTATTCTCAGGATACAAATTCACAAGTTTTTTATCTAATAAATATGTTCTAGCCTTATTATAAAGAGTTAATAATTCTCTCATATTAGGATTTAATTTTAAATTGACTTTTCCCATGCATTCTTGTAATTTTTGAGGATTGTAATTCTTTTTTCTTCGAATTACACAGAAAATTGATGTTAAAAGTAATAAGAATATTATCGATCTTTTGCACATTTTTTTATAAAAATTTTTTTAATTAATATATTTATATTATTTTTTATGTATATAAGATAAAAATTTATTAGGAAGACATTTAATTATTAAATAATATAATTATTAATTTGTTTTTTTTAATGATTGAGAAATTTATTAATTTCAAAAAAAAAAATGAATAAAAATTATATTCAAAAGCAGAAATTTTTAGAAGAAAATATAAGTGAAATTGTAAGTTCATTAGAAGAAAGCAGTGAGAAGATGATATTTAAACAATATATTATAGATGATAATTTAAAAGCAATAAATAAATATGAAAAAAATTTAAACAAAATAAAAGAAATAATGAACGGAAAAATTAAAGAATATAATTTTTTAAAAGAATTATCAAAAAGAAATTCGAAATTAGATTATAATCAATCATTTCTGAAATGTTTAGAATTTATCAAATTAAAAAATCAAGAATTAAATTCAAAATTAATTACATTTCGAAACAAAGAATTAATGATAAATTATAAGAATAGAATAATAAATGAATTATTGAAATCAAAAGTGAAAAATATAAATGAAAATAATACTCAAAAATATAATGGATTAATATTTCAAGGAAATAATAAAGAAATAAATAAACAATATTTAGATAAAAATGATAGTGTTAAATCAATTAGTTCAATAAGTATAAAATTAAGTGGAAATAATCAAAATTTAAAACCAAAAGAGATAAAAATAGAAAATAATAATAATATTAAAAAAAACAAAGATAAATTTTATCATAAATGGAAGGTAAATAATTCATTTAATCAATTAAAAAACAAAGAATATATATTTTTTAATGATGACAATCAAATAAAAACTTATACAAAAAATAATAATACTAAAGACATAAAAACAAATAATTCAAATATAATATATTTAGATAATGAATTAGATAAAATAAATGAAAGTATAATAATTAAAAATGGGAAAAAAAGAAATAATAATTCAAAAAGAATTAATCTTTCACAAGATGATAAAATAATAAATATTAATTATAAATATAAAAAAAATTTAAGTAATTATTCTAAAAATAATTCAGAAATAAAAAGTTCAAAAAGAAAATCGAGTAATGGAAATTCAACAACAAAAGAATCAAGAAATAATTCAATTTCTCTTAATCATTCTACTGATTATTTACTTGAAGCAAGAGAAAATTTGAAGAAAATATTATTTAAAGATCCTAAATTAAAAAGTAAATTATTAAATGAAACTTTTTATACTAGAAATAATAATTACATATTAAATGTTAGTAGTCAAGATAATTTAAAAAAAGGAAAAAATAAATATTTATTTAAAGATAATAAAAGTGATATGAGACAATTTTTCTTTCAAAATGCTTTATTAGAATCATTACATTCTAAATTAATTGATGAAAAGAACAAAAAATCTTTTGATTATTTTTTAAATGTTTTATTTAAAAAATTAAGTTCATATCATCATAATTTAAAAAAATATATTTTTCAAATAATAAGGAAATATTATAAAATAAATTTTGTTTATTTTCTTAAAATTTGGTTGAAAAAATATAAATTTGGAAGAAAGTTAAGTAATATATTAATAAATATATCTAAAAAATATAATAAAGACAGAAAAAAAAATCAAATTGAAATTATAGAAGATAATGAATTTTTAAATAATTTAAATATTAAGAGTATTGATGGAGAAGAAGAAATAAATAAATATAAAGAAAGTTTATTACAAATAAAGAAAATAACAAAAGAAATAAAAGAGGTTGAAAAAAAAATATCTGAATTTACAAATAATATAATGTATTAGGTATAATATTATAAAAGTAAATTAAAATTTAATAATGTATTTTTAATAACTAATATTAATTAACATATAATTTTTAATGAAATATATAAAAAATATATTAAATAAGAAAAAAAGACAAATCCACTAATTTTCAATTTTTAATGGAATTTGTTATCTTCAAATTATTTCTTAAAAATAATTTTTTTTAGTTTTATTTTTATATTAAATAAATCTTAATTAAATTATTTTACACATTACATTATATATATTAAAAAGTCAGTTTTTTTAATTTGATTTTAAGTCTTTTTTAGAATTTGTAAATACATTAATATAAACAGTATTTTGTTTATTTACATTAGAATTTTTTTTTAATAAATTTAATTTTCTATTACTTGTTGAATTTTTTAAATTAATAATAGATTGATTAACTATAATTTTTTGAGTTTGATTCTTTTTACTTCTTTCAGAATCAGATTTTTTAATTTCTTCTTTTTTATTATTTTTAGAATATACAGAATTCAATAAAATTTCAAAAGGTTTATTTTTTGAAGAAGTATTGTAATTAGAAATAGAATAATTCATTCTACTTATAAAAGCACTTTTAATTTTATTTTTTTCACCTTCTATAAATTGTTTTGCATTTATTTTTTTCATTCCTGATAAAGAGTTATTTCTTTTTAAATAATTTTTATTTTTTGAATTATCAGAATATGCTAATTTATTTTCTGTTTTATTATTTATATTAAAACTCTTATTTTTATTTCCTCTTGATGTTAATAAAGATGTTTCATTTAAAAAATTTTTCTTTGTATATTTTTTAAAAGATAATTTCGAAAAGTCATTTTCACAATAACTTTTAGAATTTTTTTTTATAAAAGTAATTTTCTTTTTTTTATAATTTCTTTTAACTTGTTTTTCTTTTCTTATTTTTTCAACTGAAATTTCATCATGTTTAATTGATATTTTATTAGGAAAAACTTTTATTTTATTCTCTATTAAAGCACTTTGATTTAAAGGTTTTGTAATTTGATAATAATTTTTATTTTCTTTTTCTCTTTCCTTTTCTTCAATATATTGTTCTAAATTTTCAATTTTTAATTGTAATATTTGTTCAATCTATAATATAAGTAAATAATATACTTTAATATGTTCTCTTATATCTCTTTCTGCTTTTATTAATAAACCTTCATATAATTTTAATCCATTTGTATCATTTAAATCATTAATATTATAATAATAATTCTTTTCTTCTTCTTTTTTACATCTTTCTATAAATTTTTCTTCAACTTTTATAAATATTATTGTCTCTATTGATATTTTAATATAGTTAATTATATCTAGAATTGGTAATTTATTTAAATATTCTTTTTCTTTATTTATTTGATTTTCTTCTAAATTGTCTATCTATATATTTATTTAAATTTTACTTCTTCATTTTTCCTTATTTTGACATTTAATTATAAATCTATTAATTGAG
>JAEEGI010003760.1_pt1 | contig 36045 bp, 23 predicted proteins | sample 8958751 | NCBI WGS metagenome assembly JAEEGI01 (sample SAMN16246545, study PRJNA631951) | gut metagenome | biome: gut microbiome; feature: rumen; material: KS-attached | host: Bos | place: Iran: Karaj | collected 2018-10 | reverse complement strand
CGTTCCGCGAACTCAGGGCAGTGAAGGCCACGTTCAACGACAAGCCGAAGTGCCTCTCGTACTACCTCTCCGGCGAGGTGTCCGGTCTCTCGCCTGATGATGTCGCCGACGCAGTTGTGACGGTGACTGACGGCGAGAACGACTACTCCGACAAGTTCTCGCTCTCCGTCGCGAATCGCCGTCTCGTGCTGAAGAACATCGCCCCCGCCGGCACGATCATGTTCCTGCGGTAGGGTAGGATTATAGGCCATTATAGGCCTGGCTAGGCTTGGCTAGGATTCCTAGCCACCCTTACCCCTAGCCCGGCCTATAACTATCTATCACGCACTCATACCACGAACCACGAACCACGAACCACGAACCACGAATCACGACTCGTAGATGACGCGGTAGCCGATCTTCTTCGCGAGAGCCTCGACGTCCTTCTTGAAGTCGCCGAGGAAGGTGACGCGGTGCCAGCCCCAGAGGTCCCAGAGGCGGTACGACTTCTCGAAGTCGCCCGTCACCTCCACGACCATCTTCGTGCGGCAGGCGCGGTCGTCGGGGTCGTTCGAGAACGTGCGGCCCGTCTGCACCAGCGCGCAGCCCTTGCCGCCGTCACCGAAGAAATGGAACTGCACCGTGGTGACGGGATAGTTGACAGGCGCGATCGAGCGCACTGACGCGCCCATGCGGTCCTCTGAATGTGTCTCGATCTCGTATGGAGCGGTGGGGCCGTCCGTGCCGAGGTACTTGCGCGTGGCCACGCAGTGAGCGAAGATCATCGCGCGGCGCGACGAGTCGATCGCCGGGTCGGAGATGTATCCCATGCGGCCTTTGGTCATAGCGCCAAAGACGACCATAGCTGTCGTGGAGCGGATGTCGTTCTCGCACGTGCCGAAGAGGCCGAGGTCCTGCAGCTCCATGAAGCCGAGGCACGGATAGGCGTGGAGCTTGCCGGTGTAGCATCCGCCGAGGCAGTTGACGGAGATGGCCACTGCGCCGTGCGCCTTCAGCACCTCCTTCATGCCGTAGAACTGCCTGGCGCAGCCGAGGAGGGTCTCGTCGGAGACGCCGGCGATCTTGCGCGCCGTGCGCTTCCATTCTTCGACCTTGGCCTTTGCAAGCGCTTCCGGAACCTTCTCCCAGGCGGCGTTGAGCTCGTCGAACTTCACGTTCTCCACGATGATGCCGAAGTCCTTGAGGATCTTCGCCTTGGTTTTCGCGTCGCAGCCTTCGACGGAGAGAATCTTCTTGCCTTTCACCGCGGCGAGCGTCTCCTCGGGAGAGAGGCATTCAAGCGGACCCTCGCACGGTTTGATGCCTGTTTCCGCTGGCGTATGCGCGAGGCGGTATTCTGTGGCGGCCTTGACGAAATCTTCGCCGGTGCCGTTCTTGAGCGTTTCGAACGCGCGGGCTGCGCCGATGGTGTCGTTGAAGTCGAGCGATGACATGAAGGCGTAGTTCTTCTGCTTTCTGCGCAGCATCGCGGCGTTCTGCACGTCCCAGCCGCCGATGCCGGAATAGGGGAAGCTGCAGAAGAGGGTGGGCTTGCTGGCCTTGACGATGCCGGCGAGGGCGTTTGGCCAGGAGTTCATCTGGATGACGAGATAGCCCTTGACGTCGCCGGCCTTGGCGTCCTCCTCGAGGATCTTTGCGGAGCCCTTGGCGTCGAACGCCATGCCGGGGACGAACTTTACGCCGGGAACGCCGGCGTTGAGCGCGTCGGTGATGTTCTTCATCACGGGACGGAAATCGAAGCCCGCGTTGGGCCATGTCTTCCTTACCTGCACGTCGTCCCAGATCGAGAACACGAGGCGCACCTTGACGGCGCCGGACTTGTCGGGTATGCTGCCGGCGGGCGTGGGGGCGGGAAGGGCCGCGAAGAAGTCGGCCAGCTCTCCGCGTGCCGCGGCTCCGCCAGTGGCGGCAGCAGCCAGGATTCCGTAGATGAAGTCGCGCCGTGCGCATGATGTGCAGTTCATGTTTCCTCCTTGTTTGAAAGATGCGTTTATTATACTAGCATTGCCGCGCCGTGTCAAACGGCGCGGTGCCGAAGCGCGAGTTTTTTGGTATAATGTGCGCGTTCTCTCGCATCGAAAAGGACAAGAAGCTGATGAGCAAGTTTGATCTGACGAAGAAGAAGGCGTTTGTGTGCGACCTCGACGGCACGCTCTTCATGGGTCCGAACCCCATCGAGAGCGCGGTGAAGTTCGTCATCGACAACACGAAGAGCGGAAGGTTCAGGTACTTCTACCTCACGAACAACACCTCGAAGTGTCCTGAGGAGTACATGAAGAAGATCGCGGGCGCGGCGATTCCCGTGACGCCCGAGCAGATACTCACGCCGCTCATCACGCTTGAGGCGTACATACGCGAGAAGGGGTACAAGTCGGTGTATCTCATCGCAAGCGAGAAGGTGAAGGCTCACATGGCGGCGCGGCTGGCGGACGCCGGAGTGTCGCTCGACTACGATCCCGAGCGCAACGAGCTCATCGCCCTCACGTACGACAAGGAGCTCACGTACGCGAAGCTCGCGGATGCGACGTCGCTCTGGAACATGCGCAACTGCCCGCCGAGCCCGATGTGCCCAGTACGCACGAGGAACCAGACGCCCGTGGACTTCGTGGCCACGCATCCCGACAACTGCTGCCCAAGCGAGCGCGGCCCGATACCCGACATCGGCGGGATGATGAAGTTTCTCGAGATCACCAACGGCATGAAGCCCAGCCACGTCTTCGGGAAGCCCAGCCCCACTCTGCTCGCGCCCGTGCTCGCCGAGTTCGCCCCGGAGGAGATAGCCGTCGTTGGCGACAGGCTCTACACCGACAAGGCCATCGCCGACAACGCGGGCGTCGACTTTGTGTGCGTGCTCTCCGGCGAGACCACGCTCGAGGATCTTGCGGCCTACAATGGCACGCCGCCAGCAGTTCCGTCGGTGTAAGTGGTGACCACGATGTTCACGCCCTGGAATGCCTTGTCGGCAGCCTGGCCAGCGACATTGTAGTACTTCACGCTAGCGACGGTCTTGCCAGCGTTGATGCCATTGACACCAGTCACGTTGTCAAGTTCCATCACTACAGGCTCATCGAGTGCGACACTGCCGTCGGCAAAGTCGATGCCCTCAATGTTCACATCCTTGTAGCCATCCTTCGAGAAGGTTGCGTCGTAGGTCTTGTCGGCCTGAACCACATTGACCTCAAACTTACCCTCTTCATCAGTGGTAGCAGTGTAGACAGCGGGACCGGCGGTAGCGCCACGGCCAGCCTGGCTGGTCAACGTCACGGTCACACCCTCGAGCGGGTTGCCATCGGTGTCGTTGACAACGCCACTGTAGGTAACTGCTTCCTTCTGAATGCCCAAGTAAACCACTGGCATATTGTAAGTGGCCGACACGGTAGTACCATTAAGGAAGGTATCCTGGTTGTCATTGCGACGATAGACGCATTGACCTGAGACATTGCCGTCATATTCAAAGTAGAAAGAAGTCCAATCGTCATTGACTGAACGAACAATCACACGCAAGTTACCGCCCGTATACATGAACGGCTCGCTCAAGTTGGCAACAAGCATGTCAACAGTCTCACTGGAAGAGCCCTTAGGTTCAAAAGTTACCACCTCTTCAAACACCTTTGTCATGCCATCGGTGTTGTAGAGGGGAACGTTAGCAATTCCATTGACCAAAGTTGCATCATCGGCATTTGCCAACCAGATTGTAACGGTCGGGGTCAGCGTCTTAGAGCCAGTGCTGTAGCCCTTGTATGTCAACGAAGTAATCATGGAGTTAGCATCGATGCCCAATTGCTCGGCAGTATAGATTGTCTCTGATTCACTGTTGTTGTAGAGCAGACTCACTGGTACACTCGTTCCTGTAGCGGTTGGATTACCCACTTGCACAAGAGTATTGGCGCTCTCTTCGTTGACAGTCACCTCGACCTCGTTGGTAGTGACGGTGTAGTCCTCACTGAAGACAAACTCGGCCTTTGCGGGGAAGGTACCCACTTCGTTGGGAACGAAGGTGAATTCAACGACAGCGGTGCCGTTGGCGGGAATCTCGACGGGCTCGGCCTCGGCCACCTTCACGCCTGCGAAGTAAAGTGCAGGAGCATATTCTGCCACGGCCTCATTCAGCAGGTTCTGGAGAGTCACCTTAGCAGTCACGTCATTGTTGGCCATGACTGTGCCAGGAATATCGAACTTATTGACCACCACATCGTAGTCGACGGGCACACGCTCGAAGCCATAGACGTTGTCAATCAAGCAATATCCGCTCTCGAATGCGATGTAATAGTCACCGGCGGGCACACCCTCGACAACGAAGGTCTTAAATACCACATTGCCGTATGAGCCTTCCATCTCGCTAGCAGGAATCTCCTTCACCAGCGTCCACTCCACGCGGTCGGCGCTGTAGTAGACATTGACAAACTGCTCGCTGCTACCACTCTGCTTGCTAGCCTCGAAGGTCATCTTCTCGCCCTCGGTCACCTTGAGCAGCGGGGTAATCAGCTTGTGGGGAGCCAACAAACCGCACTTGGCGTAGTTGTTGTCGCCATTGGTGTTATTGGTCTTTGTCCAGTTGCCTGTGGGAGCATACCAGCCTTCGGGGATATTGGTCGAGCTGGCGTTGTTGGTAAACGGCTCAAAGAACTTGGTGGCATCGAGCACGGTAGCGCTCAGCGGAATCGTTACACTCTCGACTCCGTCACCGGCAAACACGAGTTCGCCTGTGAAGATACCCGGTGTCTCAGCGCTAGCGGTCAGTGTGTAGTCAGCGCTCTCACCAGCAGCCAAGTTGATGGTGGTGTTGTCGATGCTGAAGCATCCCTCAGCCGTGAGAGTCACCGTACCCACCAGCGGTGCAGCTCCCGTGTTCTTCACGGTAGCCACGCGGCTAGTAGCCTCGCCAATCATACCGAAGCCTCCGAATTTGCCAGCATTAACAGCCTCGCTCAGGTCGTTAGTACCATACTTGACACTCATGCCAGGCAGATAAGGATTGGGCTGAATCCAGTTGCCCGTGCACGATGTGCCACCCATGTTTTCATAGATGTCCATGCGCTTGCGTCCATTGGCCTCGGTCCAACTGGCGTCATAGGTCTCCTCGACCATGATGCTCTCAAAGGTGTAGGACTCACCCATTGCCAGTGCCACAGGAATCTCCAGAGTCTTGACGACCTGATCGGGCTTGTTCTGCGGAGCGATCGAAATACTGAAGCCTTCTTCGCCAAGCGCGATGTCGCGCTCACCCGTGTTAGTCACGGTGATGTTAGTAAACTCATAGGTGAAGTGGTTATCCACATCACAGTTGGGATAAATCCAGCTTGTATAGCCTTCACGCGTAACGGTCAAGCCCGGCATGTACACAATCTCGGCAGTGCCATTGACGGCAAAGTTATCAAGATAAGCATATTTGCCTACGATGCCCACGCGCTGTCCGTTAAGGTTGCTGATTGCCATTTCGGCGAAGACTGCACCCTCTTCCGAGCTGTATGACTTCTCAAGCAGGAGGTCACCTGGGGTTAGCGTACCATCTTCGGCCTCGTTAATGGCATAGAACTGGATGGTTCCATTGTAACTCAGCTTGACTTGGATGGTCATGCTACCCGTGATGGCAGGAGTTACCAGATAGTCTAAAGTTGACTGCTGCGAGCCGCAATATAACGTACCCGTTCCATCAACGCCAGATGTTTCATAATAGCTGTATAAGCTACCATAACCAGTATACCCCACAATGTGTGACCATCCTGGAGCTACTCTAAAATCTTTGCTGCTCGTGTTGATGGTGGTGTTGAAGTCTACTGTGTAGTTCGTCACCGTCTCAGCACTTGCCCAACTGAAGCCCAGCAACAACAGTGCCACGCCCAGCAAATAGTTTAAGTGTTTCATAAGTGCTTGTTTTTAATTGGGTTAGAATTATATTTGAGATTTTATAGTTAACTAGAGGTTCTAGAGGCTCTAGATGTTAGAGCCTCTAGTGCCTCAAATGCTGTGTTACTTGCCAAGCATCAGGTTAATGACCGTATTGACGTCCGAAATGTCGGTCTTGCCATCACCAGTGAGATCGGCCAACGTGTTGCTTTCCTTGCCGAGCATCACGTTGATGACGATGTTGACATCGGCGATGTCGACTACGCCGTCCTGATTCACGTCACCCATGACGCCCACGTGTGCCAACTCGAAGTTGTCATAGAACGCTCCAAGGCAACTGGCCGCCTTGGCACGCAATGCGACGAAGATGCGCTGTCCATCATACTGATTGAGGTCATAGCTCAAGTGGGTCCATGCAACATCGTCATAGAGGTCGAGCGTGACATCATATCCCACCTGAGTAAAGCTGTTGCGGTCGGTAGCACTGGTGGTGCTCACGAGTACTTGCAGCGTCGGGGTCTGTGCAGGCATGATGCTGTTGATGCTCTCCCAGTTGCGGGCATCAAACTCAAACTTGGTCCTGCTGGTTGCTAGAATTGGTGCAGAGACAATCCAGTCCTCAAATGCGCCATCACCGTTGCAACGGGTCATCAGCGACTGGTGTCCGTGAGGCTCCTTAAGCGAGTTGTAGCACTGGCTGTCGTTGAGCACGAAGAATGCCAGGGGATATCCATTGTTGGGGAAGTCCCAGAAGCTGAGCGGGCTAGTTGCCTGACGGTCAACATCAATGACGGTAAAGTCAGCGGGGCCCTCGCCAGTGGCATCGTGCTCAAAGCCGAAGAAACGCGTGTCGGCTGGCATGGCTACGGCACTCACTGGCAGGACTGCGACACTGTTGTCGCTAAAGGTGACGGTCATCTTGTCGTTGACGCGCAACGAGTCCTTGCCAGCGGCAAGCTTGCCTGCATTGAACGAGACAGTAAACTGCTCACTGCCGGCTGCATCGATTACAACATCCTTAGCCAGGGTTGTCGAGAAGCCAGTCTGTTCAAACTTGATGTCGGTAATAGTGACAGCCTGATTACCCAGGTTGGTCAGTGCCATTGTGGGCGAGGTCTCGACCTTGCTGGCGTTCACCTTGTAAGCATCCCACTTGTCCAGACTGAAGCTCACATTCGAACCAGCGAGATCAATCTTTACGTTGTCAAGTGCTGCGCCACGCGAACGGCTGTAGTTGTGCGAGATATAACGCCAGCGCAGTGCAATGTTCTTGCCGTAGTAGGGTGAGAGGTCGAGCGTCTCATAGACCCAGTAGCGAATGGGCTCGCCATCTTCATCGACTCCTTCTTTGTTGTCGCTCAAAAGTTTGAGCTGCTCCCACTCTCCACCGTTGACCTGGATGTCCATCATCACGGCATCGATGCCGTCCTCGGCGGTGGTATGGTTCTGGTGCACGGCCTCGTTGTCCTTCACGAGGTTGACGGGACGATCATTACCCCACCAGAAGCTCAGTTGCATGCCTTCCTGGTTGACTTGGATGTCGGGCGTAGTGAGGATAGCAGGCACCTCAATCTCGTTGCTGAATGCCATTGCGCTATATTTGCCATCGAAGGGGGAATAGTCGCTAGCAGACCAGCGGGTATACTGTCCGCCCTCGGCAAGCCATCCCAGCGGTGCAAATGTGCCACTCTCAAATCCCTCGCTCCAGGGGAACTCGGTGACCGACTTGTCTTCTTGAGTAGTGAACACCCATGTTGGGCAGTCGGCTGCATCGCCTACATTATTATAAGGAACGACCTTCCAAGCATACATCGTGCTGTAGTCGGCCATGGGGATGGTGTAGGTGGTAGTGGCACCCGCATCCACGCCATTGACAAGCTCCCATGCCGGGTTGCCGTCGTTGTTCTTGCCTACATACACGCGGTAGCCCTGAGCAAACTGAGCCTCTTTCCACTTCAAGACGATGCGCTTGGGATAGATGTTGATGGCACTGTCGGCCGGTGCAATCAGTTCGGTTGCCATGGGCGCTCCATCCACACCGTAGACACCTGGCAAAAGCACCCGGTCGATGATGAATGAGCTACCGTCGTCCATGCCGTAGTCCTCATCCCATCCACAAGCGGTATTGACAAAGCGCACACGCACATCCTCGCTGCGGTAGGGCGCCAAGTCGACGGTGACATTGATTAGCGTGTCGGTCTTGGTATAGTCGGCGACCCATGCATCACTGAATGTCTGACCACCATCGCTCGAAACCTGCACAATCAGGTCGTTGCTGGGATAGTAGATATCCTCACCCACAAAGTTGGCATAATAGGTAAACATGAACTCGGTGGGCGTCTCCTCGTTGCTCAGGTCAAGGCGAGGTGTGGTAATATTGCTCTCCTCGATATAGGGCGAGCCAATCATACTCTTGTCGCCCTCGAGGGCATAGATGGTGCTGGTCCAGTAGTTAATGTGCGAGCCACCGGTTTCCCATCCAGCAGGCGGGAACTGGTTACCCTCGAAGAGCTCGAGCTGGTATCCGTCGGGCACAGCCATCTTGGCGGCCTCCACATGCAGTGTCACGTCACCCCCATTGGTCTTAATCACCAGGTCGGCTTGGACAGGGCTCATCAGCGTTGCCTGATAGCAAATCTGGAAGCGGGCAGTCTCGTTGACATCCAAGTTCATGTTGACGGTGTCCATCACCAGGCTGAAGGCGTCAGGTCCCTCAAATCCAGTGACCTTCAGTCCCTTGAGACCCACATTCTTGAGGGTCAGCACCTCGCTGTAGAGTTTCTCGCCAATGTAAGCAGTGGGGAAACGGTAGGTCGTCTGTGTCAGTTCGGCGATGGGACCCGTTTCGGGCACATGCTGCTTGATGCTCACATTGTCCAAATAGACAATATTGCCAGTCGGCTTGAGCAAGTCATAGATAAACGCGACCTTGATAGTCTTGCCCTGCCAGGGCGAGAGGTCAATCTTTGAGGTCTGTACGGCCCAGTTGGCCCACAGGTACTGTCCGTAGGGGTCGGCTGGCACGCCACTAGCGCGCACTTGCTCCTCGTTGGTGATGTCAAAGATGACCGTCGTGTCGCTAGCTGCGACATCGACGACACCCACCTTGAGGGTGTACTGCTTCTGTTCAAGCACACCATAGGCTGCAGCTTCCCAGTCAAAAGCGAGCTGGTAAGTGTTGTCGAGCAAGACTGCTGGTGTGAGCAGGATTTCGGTGCGCGGGCCCAAAGCGTCCATGTTGTTGGGGTCGGAATAAGTGGGCGCATCACAAGCGGCATACTTGTGTCCGCTCATAGTTGTGCCACTCGAGCTGTAGTGAACAGCCCACTGGTAATTCAAATTTGCGCCAGGGTACTGTTTGACCATTTCCCAGCCATTTGGCAAGGTGGCGGTCGTCTGAGTCCCAGGCACATTCTCAAACCCCTCATCGATAAGGGTCTGAGCGCTGGCGGTCAATGTCCATGACACTAACAACGCCATCATCAGGGTGTAGATTTTGTTCATAAATGTTAGAAAGTTATTTAGTATATACTTATTTGTTAACGGTTTGTAGCACCAATAGGTTTTCACAGATACCAGTGTTTAAGGCTTCGTAAAAATAGAGGCTACAAATTTCGCCATTTTTTTTTATTCTTACAATAACCAAGCGGCAAAAAAGTTGAAAAAAGGTGATTTTTGCACGATTAAGGGGGAGGAACTGCAGCTCCACCCCCGATAATTCGAGCCAGTCGCGATCAGCGACCATGCACTATTTCATTATTTCTTTTTTAGAGGCCTTTGACCTTGCGCGAGAGGCGGTCAAAGAATGTGAGCGCGTCGAGCGGCGAGAGTTTTTTGCCATCTTCCTTGACGCACATCATCACCTTTCCTTGCTTGACATTCTTGCCGTCAATGATAAGCTGCAACTGCATATTGTCAACCGTCAAGGCGACAAATCCTCCCAACATGGCATCAGACAGCACACTCTTTGCATCGCCCACGCTCGCCATGTTCTCGGGGTAATCTCTGTTGGCCATCGTGACGCAAATGACATCACCCTTCACAATCAGAGATGCATTATAGCCTTCAATCCTCTGGCCGAACACATACTCATCACCATTCTGTGTATAGGATCCCTCGAACATCTGCTTGAGCATGTCGATCAATTCTTTTGATTTGCCGCATTTGAAAGCCAGAGCCCCGCTAAGCTCCTCGGGGTTGAGTTGTGAAGCAGCAACGCCAAAGGTCACTGGGCCTTTCACGCTCTTGAAGATGTCGAGCATTTGCTGCAACTGAGGATCATTACCTGCTTCGCCTAGGGCAGCCTTGACCATGTCAAGGTTGAGAAGGCCCTCGCCGTCGATGTTGAGGTTGAGTACACCCATATTCTCGGCCTTCGGCATGAAGGCAAGCAGTTCGGCACTAGGCTTGGTGGTGATTGAGTTGATGAGCTTCATAAAGTCGCTGTTGTCATCCACCTCGTTCTCTACGCTGTAGCACCAATCATTGTCGGCAAAACTCATGTGCAGCGCTGAGCTCTTGACGTCCATCAGGTCAAAGGCCATCTTTGCCATCTCGCCGTTCTTGCCCATGCCTTCCACCTTAACATTATCGCCAGCCCACTCTTTGAAACGCTTGGTATGGACATACACATTGATGTCGTCGCTAGCATCGAGTGCGCGTACCATCGAGGCATTATCACCCATGTTCTTCTTGAGCGAAGCCAAACCATTGACAATTGTGGCGGGGTCTTTGCCCTCGGTGACAAACAAAATATCGTCCTTGATGACGTAACCCATTCCATCCTGCGATGCGATTTCCATGCCATCCTTTGACTCAAAAGTCACTTTCACTTCTTCGGTCAAGAATTTTTTAAGTTTGCCGGGGTCGCTCACCGGAACGAGACCCACCAACGAGAATTCCTTGTCATTGGGTACAAAGAAATAGAAACTGCTTGTGAAATCGAGACCCGCGTTCAACAGTTTCTCGGCATCTTTGTCAAAGGTCTCGCCTTTCTCTTCGAGCATCTTGGCGAATTTCTCGGGGAGGACCAATTTGCCATCCTTGAACTCCACTTTCAGGTTGCTGATGAGTGAAGGCACATCGATTTTTGCCACCATGACGGCATCATCGGGAATCATGCTCTCCATCTTGTTCTCTACTTTGTTGCACGAGGTGACCAGCAACAACACCATCGCAGCAAGACAGAATTTGAATGTTTTCATTGAAAATAAGGAGGAGCCATAGGTTGCGTTGAGGGGAGTGGCCAGGTTGGCATGGCTCCATTAGGCCGTTCGTTGGCACACCCCATATTCAGGCTACAAAGATAATGCTTTTTATTGAGAATTGAAAAAAGGAGAGTGAAGAATTATTTTTGCCCGGAACAGATTCACAGATACTGGGCAGTAAGTGATTCAGGACACTGCGCCATGTCGCGGGGTGTGCCAGCATAGGTGATAGTACCGCCCAGTTCACCAGCACCGGGACCAAGTTCGATCACGTAGTCGGCCGCGCGGATAACATCGATGTTGTGTTCAACGAGATAGACCGTGTTTCCCGCCTCGACCATCTGCTCAAAGAGGTCAATCAAATGCCGCACATCCTTGAGGTGCAGGCCGTCGGTGGGCTCGTCGATGACGAAGACTCCGCGCTGGCCTCCCTCGCCGACGGGCGAGGTGTAGGGCTGCAGGTAGGAAGCAATCTTCATGCGTTGCAGTTCGCCGCCCGAGAGGGTGCTCAATGCCTGGTTGAGGTGAAGGTAGTCCAGCCCCACAACCATGAGGGGACGCAACTTTTCCTCGATGCTCGTACCGCGGAAAAACTCGCTGGCGCGGCGCACCGAGAGGTCCATCACCTGCGCGATGTTCAGGCCGTCGACGGTGTATTGTAAGGCCTCGGGCGAATAGCGCAGTCCGTGGCAAGCCTCACAGGTGGTCTCAATGTTGTCCATGAATGCCATCTCGCTGATGACCACTCCCTTGCCGCCACACACGGGGCAACCTCCCTTGCCGTTGAAAGTGAAGTACTGCTCCTTCATCTTGTGGACACGAGCGAAGCGCTTGCGGATGTCGGGAGCGACATCCATATAGGTCGCTGGCGTAGAGCGCAGACTCACGCCGATATTCTTTTGGCTGATATATACGACCTCGCCTGGGTAGTCACGGCGGAAGCACTCCATGAGCGAGCTCTTTCCCGAGCCTGCCACACCGGCTACCACAACAAGCACGCCCAGCGGCAAGTCGACCGACACGTCACGCAGGTTGTGCAACACTGCATGACGCAAAGCGAAGGTCGAGGTAACGGGTCGTGGTTGCGGCTTGAAGTCACCCTGCTGGGTAAGCATCTGTCCTGTGGTGGTGCCACAGTGAAGCAGTGCGCCGTAGGTTCCTTCGAAAACAATCTCCCCTCCCCTACTACCCGGACCGGGCCCCATGTCGACGATGTGGTCGGCCAGGGCAATCATCTCTTTGTGATGCTCGACGAGGATAACCGTGTTACCCGCATCGCGCAAACGCCTGACCGAGTGTTTCATGCGCTCAATGTCATGGTTGTGTAGACCCACACTGGGTTCGTCCAGAATATAGAGCACGTCGGCGAGCGACGAGTTGATGTACTTGGCAATCTTGCAGCGCTGAGCCTCGCCACCCGAGAGAGTGCCCACACCGCGGTCCAGGCTGAGGTATCCCAACCCGATTTCCTCGAGGGCAGTAAGGCGAGCGCTGATAGCCTGCTTGATATCGACAGCGAGCGGCTCGGTGAGCGCCTGCACCCACTGGTTGAGTCGGGTAATGGACATGGCGCAGGCGTCGGCGATGTTGATGCCCCTGATGCGGCACGAGCGCACACGCTCGCTCACTCGGGTGCCGCCGCAGTCGGGACACACGCCCATGTTGATCATGGGGTTGAGCACGGCGGCGTGGAGCAGCCCCTCCTCACTGTTGATGATGCTGCGATACATGCGGGGGATGATGCCCTCATACTTCGCGCTCTTGGGCCAGTTGGCGGGCGGGTTCTTCAGGCGGATTTGCGGACTGTTGAGAAACAGGTCGAGTTCCTCGGGGCTATAGTCGCGGATTTTCTTGTCCAGGTCGAAGAGACCGCTATGGGCATAGCGAATCCAGCGCCAACCGCCCTTGCCAAAGGCGATGTAGTGGATGGTGTCCTCGTCGTTGAGGCTCTTGTCAAAATCAACGAGTTTGTGGATATCCAGTTCACGTATCTCGCCCAGTCCCGAGCACCGCGGGCAACTGCCCTCGGGATGGTTGAAACTGAACGACTCGGCATAACCCACGAATGGCTGCCCCACGCGCGAGAAGAGCAGACGCAGCAAGGCAGCGATATCGGTATAGGTAGCGACGGTCGAGCGGGAGTTCTGCGCTGGCTTCTTCTGGTCGATGACGATGGCGATGGGCAGGTTCTCGATGGCATCGACATGGGGCCGGCCATACTTGGGCAAGTATTGTTGCACAAATGCAGGGAATGTGTCGTTAAGTTCGCGCCGCGACTTGGCTGCGATGGTATCTAGCACGAGCGAACTCTTGCCCGAGCCCGAAACGCCCGTGAAGACGGTGATTTGATGTTTGGGGATTTCTAGCGAGACATGTTTGAGGTTATTCTCACTCGCCCCGCGAATAATGATCTTGTTCATAATATAGACCGCACTATGCGCTCTTATACCGTCATAGTTGTTTATTTTTTATCTTTTTCAGCGCAAAGATAAGGTTTTTTTTGCTGAAATAACAAAAAAATGTGTATCTTTGTAGCATAGATATTTTATTAAAATCGCCAACCCGTTGACAATGAGTAATTTGCCAAGAATCCGATATATATTATTACTGGGATTAACACTGGTTAGCATGGTTGCGCGTGGTGATGCGGGCACCGTTGAGCAGTTGCTGGCAGCCTTCGACCGCTCGCCGCAGGCTGCGACCGCCAACGCCTTCTTCCAACAGCTGGACCGCGAGGAGTTCACCGAATCGCCTATCCGATTTGCCGCGACGGTGCCTGTTGACTCGATGCGCCAGCAAGTGTGGTACTGGGCGGCTGAGTGGCACTATGGTCACAGCGCCTATGAGAAGGCGCGGCAGTATGCCATGAAAGCGCTGCCATTGTACCACAGTGACAGCGAGGGCAAGGCCGATTGCCTAAACCTGCTAGGCTGCATCTTTGTGCGCCAGGGCGATTTCAACCGTGCGGCAACCTATGCCAAGCAATGCCTAAACATTGACCTGGCCAGCGGCGACCACGACCGCATCTCGTCGAGCATGAACACGCTAGCGGGCATCTACATGTCGGCCAAGCAGAACAGTGAGGCCGAGCACTGGATACTTCAGGCCATCGGCCATGCCGAGAAAGCCAACAACCCTGCTCGCAAGGCGGTGCTACTGGGCATGGCATCGGAGGTGTACCATGCGATGACCCACGAGGAGCAGGCCCTTGACTATGCCGAACAAGCCTTGGCACTGGAAAAGCAATTGGGGAGACCACTGCATGCCGCCATCCGCATGGACCAGAAGGCATCGGCACTGATGGGCTTGAAGCGATATGAGGAGGCCGAGCAGACACTGCGCGAGGCCATCCCAGTGCTGCGCGAGCAGGGTGAGTTGCACTCGCTGGCAATCGCTAGCAACCACCTGGGCACCTGTCTGATATGGCAAAAGCGTGAGGCCGAGGCGGCACCCTATTACCGAGAGGCGGCCCAACTGCTTTCGCGCATGGGCGACCCGGTCAACGAACTATACGCTCATCGCGGACTATGCCTGAGCCTGTGGGAGACCAATCCCGACAGTGCGCGGGCCGAACTGAACCGCTTCAACGAGATGAAGGACTCGTTGTATACACACGACGCGGCCGAAGCGTTAGCACGCATGAATGCCGAGTTTGGTAACGACCAGTTGCAACAACAGATGGACCGCGAGCGCATGGCCCACCTGCGCGACATCATCATCGCCGTGGTGGCACTATTGGCATTGATGGTGTCCGGCCTATGGCTCATGCGCCGTCGCCAGCGCGCGCACCAGCGGCGCACCGCCGAGTTGTTGCGCGAAATCGAGCGCCTGCGCCTGGCCCACGAAGAAGTCAAACTTTCAGAACATTCCGAGATAGACGAGTCCTCCGAGGTCAGCAAGGAGAGCGAGGAGAGCGACACGGCATTGCTGCAGCGCATCATCGCATGTGTCAACGACCACCTCGCTGGTGGCGACATGAGCGTGGAGACCATCGCGGCCCACTTGGGCATGAGTGTGTCGACGTTGCGTCGTCGCATGCAGGCGGTCACCGGCGAGACGCCCAAGGCCTATATCCAAGCTATCCAGATGGACAAGGCACGCAAGATGCTGGACGAGGGCGGCGCCGTGGCTGATGTGGCTTATGCCTGCGGTTTCGGTGAGACCAGTAGTTTCACCCGCACCTTCAAGCGCGTGTTTGGCGAGACCCCTACGCAATACCGTACCCGGCATTAACTAAGAGTATACTTGAAAAAGTGGCAGAAAAAAGACTATAAAGACAAAAAGACAAAATCTTGAAAGCTAAAAGCTTGATTTGCAGTTGTTTAAAAATATTTTATGTCTTTTTAGTCTTAAATATCGTCAACTTGACTTTTTAAAGTGGACTCAACTAAGAATTTTTGTTCTTTTTCACGGAAAAGCCATCGTTTTTTAGGCCAAAGTAGTGTTTTTCGGGGGGTTGACGCAAAATGTCAACAACTTTGAACGAAAATGTCAAAAGCCTAGGGGCAAAAAAGCAGTAATTTTGCACTATCAAATAATCCGCCTAATTATTAACATTCATTAACAATAAAACATTATGAAAAAGAAACTACTAACGCTATTGTTTGCGATGGTGGCAATAGCCGCCAGCGCAGACTTTGTGTGGGGTGATTTCACATTTAATGTGCAGTCGGATGGTACTGCCACCATTTTTGGCTTCAAGAGTGGCTACACGGGCAGTCCCACCTCCATCACCATTCCCGGATACTGCTTTGACTCGAGCACGCAGAAGTACTACAAGGTGAAGACAATCGGCCCTTATGCGTTCAACGGCAAGACTTCGCTGCAGAGGGTCACTATCCAGTATGGTGTGGAAGATATCAGCACGTATGCGTTCAATGGCTGTACGAGCCTGAAGACTGTCGACCTGCCGAGCAGTATCAAAAGCCTCGCAAGTGGTGTCTTCTACAATGCACCTATCTCGATGATTAACTGCGCAGCCGAGACGATGCCCACGCTCAACAGCAACGCACTTAACCATCTGGGCACCGTGAGCGGCTCGCGGTACTGGACTTGCGCCACGCCCGACGGCCAGGATGCCGCCAACAATGTAAGCTTGATTACCAGCAACTTCACCGTCCAGTGGAGCCACACCGCCGCCGACTTCCATGACTATGTCATGGGAAGCAGCAGTGACGGCAACCTGTATGACGTGTACCTGAACGTCACCCAAGGCTGGGATCCGGCCACGCAGACCTACGGCAAATTGAAGTTGCTGGGTGCTAACTCCCGTTCCAGCACCACGAACAAGACGCTCAAAATTGGGCAAAACCAAAGTTATTCGCAAAAATTGGCCTACTTCTATGTCACCCGCATTGACAAGTCGATGCGCTACCGTTGCTCCACCATCGAGACGCTGGACATGAGCGAGACCAACAAGATTGACACGATTGACGCCAACGCATTCTACGGCTGCACCGCGCTGACCAAGGCCATCGTGAGTGCCAAGGTGATTGGCTCTTACGCCTTTTACAACTGCACGAACCTGAAGACGCTGCAGCTGTACGGCTCGAGCGAGAGCAGCCAGGGTGTGCAGGAGCTGTACAATCAATGCTTTGCCTACACGGGTGTGACAAGCGTCTATATTCCCAGTTCACTCACGGTCTATGGTGCTGCGTTTGCATATTGCGGCAGCCTGACCAAGTTCACCGTGAGCAGTTCGAACAACTACTTTGCCGCCGACACCAACTCACCCAACTGTCTCTACAACAAGGCTAAGACCACTCTGTATCAGATGGGTGGGGGCACCAAACCTTCGAACATGGTTGACTTGAGCAGCTCCCTGCCCAACACACTCATCTACATCGGAATCCGCGCTTTGGCAGGAGCGAAACTCAGCATTGTAGACATTCCCTATGGTGTGAAGAGCATCGACCATTATGCCTTCAGCGGGATGCCCAGTGTCCAAACCATACGCATTCCCAGTTCGGTCACTTCAGTGGCTTCCACCGCCTTCTCAGGATTGAATACGACGACTCTCAAGCATATATACATGAACCTCAAGACGATACCGAGCGGTATTCAGTCAACTAGTGCATTCAGCAGTCTGCCCACTGGTGTGAAGCTGCACGTGCCATTGTGGCGCACCAACTACTACACCACTGGCAGTTGGTGGAGCGGCGGCTGGGGCAGCAAGTTCACTGCCGGTGTAGTGGAGGACTCCTACGACTTTACATATAATAAGGTTGCCTCGGGCAACTACGTCGACTACACGCTGCGCTACACCGTGAGCAGTGCCGGGTCCTATACCGACACTTATGTGCAGTCGGCGGCCACTGACGGTCAGTTGACCGTGGTGGGTGCCACCATCGGCTCATCGAGCTACTTCAACGGCACCATCACCTTTGCCAACACGGTGGCGCACCGTGGCAAGACCTATATCATCACCGAGGTGCAGCGCGAGGTGTTCCGCAACCAGACGCTCATCAAGCGTGTCACCGGCGGCTCGGGCATCAAGAAGATTGGCGCCTTGTCGTTCGCTGGCCTGACAGGCTGCACCAATGGCTTCAATATCCCCAACCCCATTGAGTTCTGCGACTCGTCGCTGTTCAACTGCTGGACACCGACCATCACGCTGGGCAACCGCTTGACCACCATCGGCAACGACGCGTTCCGCTCGACTGCTGTCCAGCAGGTGATTATGCCCAACAGTGTCACCAAGATCGGATCACGCTTTTTGGCTGGTTCAACCCAACTCGACTCATTGCGTCTATCGCCCAACATCACCGAGATTCCCGCCACGGGCTTAGGATGGGTCAACTGTCGCTACATCATCATCCCCTTTGGTGTGAAGAAGATTGGTGCCCAGGCGTTTATGAGCGACGAGTATGGCAATGGCCTGAGCGAGCCTGTGCATGAGAACATCGTGGTCATCCCCAGCAGTGTCACCACCATCGCCTCCAACGCCTTCCAATATGCCCGTCACCTCGACGCCATCTTCTTGAACGTACCTTACGGGATATTTCAATCGACGCGCGAAGACTGGTGCCGCCGCGTGAACACCAGCGCCAGCAATGCCTACGACTGGGACGGCCATCTGCTGTTTGTTCCCCAAGAATACCTGGCGGCTTATCAATCACAAGACGCGGGCATCCGGGCCGTCTTCAACGAGCAAGTATGGGTGCGTGCTGGTGCTTTTGACTTCTACCGCGGCTCCGACCTGTGGACCACCCCCTATCGCATGACGGTGATCAGCACCCCAAACATGACGGCGAAATATGTGGTCAACGGCAACGCCAGGGTGACATCTGGTTCATCAATTGACTTCAGGACTACCGAGACCAACACCGCGATTGGCAAGACCTACACCATGACCGAGATTGGCCCCAACTGCATGGATGCCACCATCTACTATAGCAGCAATGGCCAAGTGCATCAAGGCGAGAACTTCAACAACCTCACCCTCCCCAGCACCATCACGCGCATTGGCGACTATGCCTTCCGTGGTTGCTCGGGGTTGAAATATGAGTTGAACGTACCCGAGTCAGTGAGCTATATTGGACAATATGCCTTCTATGGCTGCACCCAGTTGCCCAGCATCTTCCTGAACCGCACCAGCACGACCACCATCGGCACTCAGTGCTGGAACACCACGACCACCTCGGCAGTCGACCCCATCCGGTTGTACGTACCACTGGCACAGATGCACAACATTGCTTACCAGACACGCAATTGGCTGCCCAACCAGTTGAGCCTACGCCGTCTGCTGCCTTACATCAAGCCAACCCACGAGTGGGATGCCATCTCGGTGCCGGTGAACGACGGTATCCGTTTGCCCGCGAGCGGTGAATTCTACGTCGCACCAATGCTGGACAAGACTAATCTCTGCTTGCTTAAGAGCAAACTGTCCAACTCAGAACATATTGCCGGTTACATGGGTATGCTCTTCAAGGGCACCATCGGCACGGTCTACCGTTTCAGGGAACGTCTCAATGAATCCTCTACCATTATGACAGTAGAGAACAATGTGCTGTCGGGTGTCAGGCCCTCGAGCGCAAGCGTAGACTATGGTTACCTCTACTATAGTGACTACTACTTCAATGAGACCACGCAAAAGTTTGTCAAGCACACCGACCAGAGTGCCGCGATGCAGCTTGCCGCCGGTAAGGCTTACCTAGACAAGAATGATATCGGCTATATGTATGGCTACATCACCATCGGCCGCGACTTCAATCAGTATGACCTCTACATCAAAGGTGTGAGGGTTACCGACATAAACGCTGGTGACCTCAGTGTCATTGACGGCGTGAGCGGCACAGTGAATTATGACCCCTCGACCAATACGTTGACGCTGCAGAATGCCACCATCGGTTATGGCGGTAACTATAATGGAGCCATCGAACAAAACATCGAAAATCTGACGATTAAGCTGGTGGGGAGCAACACTGTAAGTTCGGTAGGAGCAGCACCTCAAGCTCTATATTTATGTAAATCTACCACTATCACTGGCACCGGCTCGCTTAGTGCCACTCAGTCGGGGGGCTATAGCGGAAGTGGATGTGGGGTGTCTGGAGACAAGACATTGAGCATCACTGGTGGTGCCCAGGTTACGTTCATCGGCAACGCATGTGGATTAGTAGGTGGTGGTGGCAGTGGCGCTCAACTGATTATGAGTGGTGCCACCACGAAGCTTACGGCCAAGAGCAACAATTCCACAAACGGGGCCGCCTCACTCTCACATATGCATCCCACCCTGAACAATGGGTTGGCCGTCACCGAGCCTTCCGGAGCCTACTTCAACAGCTATGGCACCGTGGTCGATGCCAATGGCTACACCATCAGTAGCAGGAATGTGGTGATTAGCAAGCCCACCACGCCGCAATACTCCTTGGGTGACATCAATGGCGACGGCAAGGTGGATGTGAGCGACGTGAACATTGTCATCAACATCATGCTGGGCAAGGTTCAAGCGAGCCAGTATCCGGGCAACGCCGATGTCAACAATGACAACAAGGTGGATGTGAGTGACGTGAACAAGATTATCAACATCATGCTCGGAAAAAGTTAATCAATGCACAATGCACAATGCACAATGCACAATGCAGCCTGGCAAATTTGCCAGGCTGCATTTGTTAGATAGCAGTTGTTAAGTCGACTGCCAATCAAAAAGAAGTTTACTCAGTCTTGACGACGGTGGCGACGGCGCTGAGGATGGCATAGAGCGTCACCGCTGCCATGACAACCATATAGAGCACGTCGCGCACGGTGACCGTGCCGTTCAGGCCCGTGAGCATCGTGTGCCAACTCAAGGCGCACACCAGCGCGACGATAATGTAGACCACCGTCATAAACCAGCTGCGATGGTGCCTTGCCGGCAAGCGGTTGAGCACGCGGCGCGTGAACCAGCGGTTCTCGGTCGCAGGGTATGCTTCATTTTTCAGCAGTTCGCCCAATTGCAAGTCATCCATATCTTGATCTAGTTTGTTCATATCAGTAGGGTGTTTTAATTGTTTGTTTCAAGTTATCCTCGCCGCGGCGCAGGTGCGATTTGATCGTGCCCTCAGGCATATCCATGATTTGCGCTATCTTCTTGATGGGCTGGTCTTCGATGTAGAAAAGCGTGATCACAGCGCGTTCGGTCGCGCCCAACGCCTGCAACGCCTCTTTCACCGTCAGGTGTGCGTCGATGCTCTCGACCGACCGGTCAGTAAGTCCCTCGTCGCTGAATCCCTCATCCATGCCTTGCGTGGGGTGCTCGCTGCGCTTGTGACTATAGAACTCGTTGTAGGCGATGCGGTAAAGCCAGGTGCTGAAGCTCGACATTCCCTTGAAATTACGCACATTTACATAGGCCTTGAGGAACGTCTCTTGCGCCAAGTCGTCGGTGAGCGACTCGTTGCCTCCGGTCAAGTTCATCAAGAAGCGGCGCAACTGCGGCTGATAGGCCTCCACCAGCAGGCCAAAGGCCCGTCGGTTGTCGGCCAGCGCACATTGCGCGATCAGTCGCAGTTCGTCAAACTTCTTCATTGCTTCTCAGCTTTCTCAGTATTCTCAGAATACCCAGTGTTCCTTGGGTCTACTTTCTGTTTTTCCAAGCATCGATGGCCTCGCGTTGGTCTTGGTAGGTCAGGAAACCCTTGCCTAGACCGATGAGCACGAGGATGGCGAAGATGCCCATCAATTGTGTCTCATGAAACATCATCATCAGTCCCAGTCCCACTGCTACCAGGATGAAACTGCCTTGGAAGGCGCGCCAGTTCATGCGCGGCTGGCCCATCACTGGCTGTGCCTGAGCGGCATTGTTCCATGGGTCGCTTTGTGCGCCCAGCGGTGGCGGCACCACCTCGCCGTTCTCGTCTACCATGGGCTCGCCCTCGTTCACGGGCATCCCTTCTAGTACCGGTGAACCTTGCACGGGAGGAACAGGGGCGTAGTAGTTAGAGGGAGCGGAGGTGTGGCCGTCAAATACATAGGGCGGCAGCGAGTAGTTGTTCTCAATCGCCTTCTCCACCATTTTGTATTTGCGGCGGCGCTTCAGGTAGTTGAACAGCAGGATGAAGATGATGAGAAATACCAATCCCCAGGTACAGCAGATGATGGCTTCGGTGGCAACGCGGGCCCAGATCTGTTGCGACTCAATGGCAAAGTCTCTTGTTTCAGTGTCAATTATCTCGTGGTCAGCTTCAGCCTGGTCAGGATTCTCATTGATGTTGATGAGCGTGTCATCGAGCATCCCCACCAGCTCCTTGATGGATTGTGTCCCATTCAGGCGCACGGTGTCGCCATCGCGAGCAATCAGCAATGTGTCGCCGCGCGTCTCAATCAAGCGTCCAGCCGTCATCGGCATCGAGGCTATCAGCACGGCAGCAATCAATAAAATGTACTTTTTCATCTTTCTATACTTTTAAAATCATTAGACAAAAGAACATAAGAACAAAATGCTTCGTGTAATTCGCAGTTCATTAACTCGTTCTTGATGTTTTTCGTGCATTAGACGCAACGAGTGCATCAAAAAGTTGCAAACGTGGTGACAAAATTACATTTTTTCTAACCTCCCGCCAAAATTCTTCTAGACTAGATGAGAATGAGACGATTCATCCTATCGCAAGTGGCACATTTCTTGCCATCATCAAACTCATGCTGACAAATGAGGTTTCAGGACACAATACCTAACTCTGGCTCTTGAGAGTGTGCAGCACCCTAACTCCTAAAAAACAATCACTGCAGCTGTTGCGCTGCAGTGATTGTTTTTACTTCATGACCTTGCGCCCGTCTTGAGTGACGCAAATTCCGTGGCCTGGGGGAAGGACAGTGCCTAGATAGCGGCCGTTCAAGTCATAGTAGTGTGTAACACCCGATGTCGACTGCCGTACACTGTCAATGGCAGTGGGGCTCGACTGCATAAACGTTGCAGTCACTGTGACATTGCTCGCAGGCATTTCAAAGGTATAGACATTATCTGCCGTAGGATTGTAGACAATCTCATGGCCACTAGCATCGGTGATAGTAAGCAATTCCAATGAATAGCCTGCCCCAGGCACAATGGTTAGGGTGATAAGTTCGCCCACAGTAGCTGTTGATTGCCCACACTGCGCCTCGCCGTTGCCCTCGTTGACAATGTTGATGTTGTAGTCAATGGCGCGGAAAGTCGCGCTGACGCAAACATTGTATGGTTCTTCTGGCATCACGAAGGTGTAGGTCTCGCCAGCCGTCACCTCGGTCAATTCAAGCAGTTGGCCCACTTGTGGCGCGCGCTGCGGAGCATGGCCAATACCGGGGTCGATGGTCACCTCGGCACAAATGTCGGCAGTAGTGGTGGTATAGCCTGGCTGTGGATCAACGGTAATGGTGACCACCTCGCCCCCATTGGCGGCAGGCTTGTCGACCGAGATTGTGCCGTGATCTGCATCCATCACAACAACTTGTTGTGCACCCCAACTAATCAGCGAACTACACGCTAAAAAGGCGATAATCAGTGATATTTTGCGTAACATAAGCGTTAAATCTTAGGTTTCTTTTCTAATCAACTCACAAAGGTAGGGATATTTTTTTAATAATAAAAGATTTTGTTGCTTTTTTTACCAAAAATAATTGGCACTATTGTTGCAAGAATAATTTTATTATGGCACATCATTTGTTGAACCGAAAGATTTGTACTTTGCTCATCGTGGCACTATTGGGAATGGTAGCGACAGCGCAGAAACCGCCGATGCCCAATGACACAGCGAAGCATGAAGACTCCATCGTGGTCAAACTTGTTACCTTCTATCCTGGTGACGAGGTGTTTGCTGTCTATGGACACACCGACCTGCGGGTGACACAAGGCAAGCACGACTATTACTACAATTACGGTGTGTTTGACTTCAAGACACCCAATTTTGTCTACCGTTTTGTTCGAGGCGATGCTGAGTATATGTGTGGTGTGTTGCCGCCCAATCTCGCCGCCTATGGCATGGACGGCCGACGCATGATTGAGCAGCGACTTAACCTGACGCAACAGCAAGCGCGCGCGGTGCGAGACTACCTTGTAATCAATTCATTACCAGGCAACAATACCTATTGTTACCAATATCTGGGCGACAACTGCTCGACACGCCCTCGCGACATCATCGAGATGGCGTTGGGCGACAGTCTGCACTACGCCCCAGTGACCGATTTTGTCACCTATCGTGACATGATGTCACATTACACCGCCAATTACCCCTGGGAACAATTTGGCATTGACCTAGTGCTAGGTCCTAGGCTGGACCAGCCATTGGACGAGCGCCAACGAATGTTCATCCCCATGGCACTCATGCAGGCATACGACCATGCTACCGTTACCCGTGACGGGCAAACGCAACCCCTGGTCATTGACACGCAGGTGATGGTCGACGGCAGCGAGCAAGGTACAGTACTGCCTCCCACCCCCTGGTGGCGCACGCCCATAGCAGCCGCCTTGCTGATGCTGGTCATTACTGTGGCAATGACTGTGCGCGACTTGCGGCGACGCAAGGTGACGCGATGGTTCGACACTGTCCTCTACACCCTCTATGCGATGGTGGGATGTGTGCTGTTCTTTCTCATGTTCTGCTCGGTGCGAGAGGCCACATGGCCCAACTACAATGCTTTTTGGGCCAATCCTTTCATGCTCTTCCCGGCAGTCGCCGTATGGTTTGCGTCGGCGCGAAGTGCTCTGAAGGCCTACCACTGGATTAACCTGATGGTCATCGTCCTGCTGATGCTAGCATGGTACTGGATTCCACAGGTTGCCAACCCCGCATTTTTCCCGCTCATGGCACTGCCCGCCATACGCTCAGCCAATTTTTTGTTAATAAATAGGTGTAATTCCTAATTATTTCGTAACTTTGCGGCTTGATTGGGCAAGAACGGCTAGAACAAGTGCCGTCCTTGTAGTCCATAGCTTTGCTTTGGAGCAAAATAAATAGTTAACTAGTTTACAAAACAAATATGGGATTTAGAGATTTTCTGAAATCACTCATCGGTACCAAGTCGGACCGAGACCTGAAAAAGTTGATGCCTGTGGTCGAGAGCATCAAGGCTGTCTACCCCGAGATTGAACAGCTCGACAATGACGCCCTGAGACAGCGCACCGCCGACATCCGTCAACAACTGCGCGATGCCGTGCAGGACAAGCGTGACGAGATAGCTCGTATCAAGGAAGAGATCGAGACGCTCGACTACGACAAGCGTGAGCCCCTGTGGGAAAAGGTGGACAAGATTGAGAAGGAAATCCTCGAAGTGCTTGAGGACAAACTCAACGAGGTACTACCCGTAGTCTTCTCGATTGTCAAGGAAACCGCCCGCCGATTTGCGCAGAACGAGGACATTGTTGTCACCGCCACGCAGATGGATCGCGACCTCGCGGCCGAGGGTAAGGACTTTGTTGACATCGATGGTGACAAGGCCATCTATCACAACCACTGGGTGGCTGGCGGCAACGATACCGTATGGAACATGATACACTACGATGTACAGCTCATTGGTGGTACCGTGCTGCATCAAGGTAAAATCGCCGAGATGGCCACAGGTGAGGGTAAAACCCTGGTGGCAACCCTGCCTGTCTTCCTTAACGCACTCACCGGCAATGGTGTGCACGTGGTGACCGTCAACGACTATCTTGCCAAGCGTGACTCCGAGTGGATGGGACCGCTCTATCAATTCCATGGGCTCTCGGTGGCGTGCATCGACAAGACGCAACCCAACTCGCCCGAGCGCCGCGCCGCATACAACTGCGACATTACATTCGGTACCAACAGTGAGTTCGGCTTCGACTATCTGCGCGACAACATGGCCATGCGCCCTGAGGACATGGTGCAACGCATGCACAACTATGCCATCGTCGATGAGGTCGACTCGGTGTTGATTGATGATGCTCGTACACCACTCATCATCTCGGGTCCCGTGCCCAAGGGCGAGGACCAGATGTTTAATGACTACAAGCCCAACGTTGAGCGTGTCTACCGCGCCCAGCGCGAACTGGTGACCAAGCTCCTGGTCGATGCCAAGCGCTTGATGGCCAGCGATGACGAGAAGGAGCAGAAAGAAGGCACACTGCTGCTCTACCGTGCCTTCAAGGGCCTGCCCAAATACAAGCCCCTGATCAAGTACCTGAGCGAGGAAGGCGTGAAGGCCGCCATGCTCAAGACCGAGGCATTCTATATGCAGGACAACAGCCGCGACATGCCCATTGTCACCGACCCGCTGTACTTCATTATTGAGGAGCAGAACAATACCGTCGAGCTTACCGACAAGGGTATCGACGTGCTCACCAAGGGTACCGACGACCCGCAGTTCTTTATCTTGCCTGACATTGCCACACAGCTATCGCAGGTGACCAACGAAAACATCAGCGATGAGGAGAAAGTGCTCAAAAAAGACGAGCTGCTACAGAACTACACCCTCAAGAGCGAGCGCGTGCACACAGTCACTCAGCTACTCAAGGCCTATACCCTGTTTAACATCAATGAGGAATATATTGTTGATGAAGAGGGCAAGGTGAAGATTGTAGATGAGCAGACAGGACGTATCATGGAGGGACGCCGCTATAGCGACGGACTCCACCAGGCCATCGAGGCAAAGGAAGGCGTCAACGTCGAGGCGGCAACACAGACATTCGCCACCATCACCCTGCAGAACTACTTCCGCATGTACCACAAGTTGGCAGGTATGACCGGTACTGCCGAGACCGAGGCGGGCGAGTTTATGGATATCTACAAGCTGGATGTCGTTACTATTCCGACCAACAAGCCTGTCATCCGTAACGACATGCCCGACCGCGTCTATAAGACTGCCAAGGAGAAATTCCTTGCCGTCATCGAGGAAATTGAACTGATGCGCAACAGCGGACGTCCTGTTCTGGTGGGTACGACCTCGGTCGACATCAGTGAGATGCTGAGCCGCATGCTCAACCTGCGTCACATACCGCACCAGGTGCTGAACGCCAAGTTGCACCAGAAGGAGGCCGATATCGTTGCACAGGCAGGTCAGCAAGTCGACGGCAAGGGTGTCGTCACCATTGCTACCAACATGGCAGGCCGCGGTACCGACATCAAGCTCAGCCCCGCCGTGCGCGAGGCTGGTGGTCTGGCCATCATCGGCACCGAGCGTCACGAGTCACGCCGCGTCGACCGCCAGTTGCGTGGTCGTTCGGGACGTCAAGGTGATCCAGGTTCCAGTGTGTTCTTCGTTTCGTTTGAAGACAAGGTCATGCGTCTGTTCGCCAGCGAGAAGGTGGTGAAGATGCTCGACTTCCTTGGGCTCAAGGATGGCGAGGCCATCGAAGACCGCCGCGTCACCAATGCTATCGAAAATGCTCAGAAGCGCGTCGAGGAGAACAACTTCGGCATCCGTAAGCACTTGCTCGAGTATGACGACGTGATGAATGCACAACGCAAGGTCATCTATACACGCCGTCACCACGCATTGCTGGGCGAGCGCATCGGCCTGGATATCATCAACACCCTGTATGACAGCGTTGAGGACATCACCGAAAAATTTGGACCCGATGACTATGAGGACTACAAGATGCAGGTACTGCGCACCTATGCCCTTGAGCCGAATATCGACGAGGAAACTTTCCGCCGTGCCGACAAGCAGGACAAGGTTGATGCCCTATACAACGAGGTGCTCAAAGCCTTCAACCGCAAGACCGAGCGACTGAGCGAGGTGGCCTATCCCGTCATCGAAAACATTGTCAACGACCAGAAGGCCAACGGCATGGAGCCGCAGGGTCTGATACGCGTGCCCATCACCGACGGCAAACGCACCTTTGGAATCGTCATCGACATCAAGGAGGCCTATGAGACCAAGTGCAAGTCGTTGCAGAAAGCTTGGCAGAAGGCGCTGATGCTGCTCACCATCGACGAGAGTTGGAAGGAGCACTTGCGCGAGATGGACCAGTTGCGCCAGAGTGTGCAGAATGCCAGCTACGAGCAGAAAGATCCCCTTGTTATATATAAGGTGGAATCGTTCAACATGTTCAAGCAGATGGTTGGCGAGATGAATGCCAAGACAGTGTCTATCCTCATGCGCGGACAAATCCCGATGCAAGAGCCCACTACTGTCCAGGAACGCGAAATGCCGCGTCAGCGCCAGCCGCGCTACCAAGAGAGCCGTGGAGGTGGACAGGAAGATGCTGTGGCTGCCAACGCACGTGCTCAGCAAGCCGCAGCTCGTGGTGCCTCACACAAGCCCCAGGGTCCCACCGCACCCATCGTTAATGCTGGTCCCAAGGTGGGCCGCAACGATCCATGTCCCTGCGGCAGCGGCAAGAAGTACAAAAACTGCCACGGACGCGGGCTGTAATTCAATGCAACTATCACAAGTCCGGAATGGAGGTTTGCTCCATTCCGGACTGTTTTTCTCACATCTCGTGTCGTCTCTAGTGAAAACAACACACAACCGCCCTTCCAAGTTGCTGGGAGGGCGGTTGTGTGTTGAGCCGCGAGCGGGACTCGAACCCGCGACCTTTTCGTTACGAATGAAATGCTCTACCGACTGAGCTATTGCGGCTGATGCAACGCGCAATTCTGCATTGCGGCTGCAAAGGTACTATAAAAATGAGAATTGAGGGTTGAGAATTGAGAATAATTCTTGAGAGCTCATCATTTTTAACTCTCTTTTACATTCTTCTTTCCTACATCATCTGCTTGCTGTAAGTAATCTTCACCTTAGCCTTGTCAAGGCGCAAACGCGTAATGGCTGGCGCAGACACCATGGGAGCAATCTTGGTCACAACAGTACGGGCCTCTTGGTAATAAGACGCTTGAGTCGTGTAGGTCGTCACATCCACTGGGGTGATGGTCAGATTGATGTCATCATCGCTAGCAGCACCACCCTGGTTGTCAATGATGTTCATGATATAAGCACGCAGGCCGCTGAACACATAGGCACGCTTGGTGCTGTTATAGGTGGCATAGAACGAGTCCTTGTTGTTGGTCAGGCTGTCGCCCGCGATAAACTCATCTTTCTTCGATGTCTTCACCATTAGCAGGTTGGTCGGTGGCGCGATGTCATAGGCCGTGCCTGTATCCTCGACGGGAATGGTCAGTTCCAACTTGTTGATCACGCCCAAGTCGTCACCCACATCGGTGTTGAACTTGTCAATGATTTCTTGTATGGGGAACCGCACCTGGACCTCATAGCCTGCAGGGGCCAGTATAATCGCCTGGCCATCGGCAACACGTTGCTTGACACTGGCGTCAACATCCAATGAGATAATGTTGTCCTGCAACGTCTCGGGCGTAGCAGCCATATAGGTAGCCGTGTTATTGGTCGTTGTGTCCGTCTCAAGAATGGTGCTGCGCTTGCGGTAGAACACCTGGAACTCAGTGCGCACAAAGTTCATCACGCGACCACTGCCATAGCTGTTCTTGAAATACATACCTGGAAAGAACTTGGCAAATGCCGTGGGTGAGCTGAAGGTCTCGGGATGCTGGCGGTATTCGGTCTGAATCTCACGGGCAAGGCTCACGGGCATTGGAACGTAGACCGCCTCATACTCTATTTGGCCACTGCTGGTCTCATAGTATACCGGTACAGTTGACTTGGGAGAGTAAGAGTTTGAACCCAACAAACCGCTCTCATCGTAATAATCAGTGGGGTCAAAGTCGCTGTACAACGGCGTGGGCAGTTGCTCCTTCAGGCGATAGACGCTCAAACGCATCGGGGGTTGCGCATCACCAGTAAACCCATTGGGGGAGATGGTCAACATCAGGCGGCAGGAGTCTATCATGTCAGCACTCACGCCCATGGTGTCAATGATGGTCGAAGGGATAAACTGCGTCACGACCTCGCTACTGAGCGTGCCGTAACCATCAGCCTTAAGAAGACCCACTAACTGAGTGCTCGTGCGGGCCATGATACGCTGGTTGGGCACACTGTGCCCTGTGATGACAAACGACGAGTCCTCGATGATGGCCGCGCGGGTATCGGTCAGCGACGAACCGATGGTATCGTCGACACACGACTGAAACCCCAGCACAGCTGCCAGGGTGAGCAGGCTATAGAAAATATGTTTCATGATGCCAAACAACTGGGTATTAAAGCGATTTGTAGAACTTGGCTACGGTCTCGACACGGTCCTCATCATCAGAATAGGGCAAGAACGGCAAGCCTGAAGCCTGAGCAAGTTCAATCAACTCGGGGCTTACGTGAGGGCTACACTGAATCACCGCATCACTATGCTGCAGCGCTAGACGAGTCAATGCCGTATGGCTCACGGGCTGGTCATAGATGTCTTGCACGGTGCTCTCGCTAATGCCATCCTGGCACAGCAGTCGAGCCATGCGGTTACTCATGGGGTTATCGAACGCATCGTCCCAAAGTTCATAGATAATCTTCGCATCACGGAATGACGGGTCATCGGGATAAAGCTCACGCATATACACAGGTGCAAGCGCAGTGATCCATCCGCTGCACTGGATCACATCTGGAGTCCAGCGTTGCTTGCGCAATGCCTCGATGATGGCACGGACATAGAAGATGCTGCGCTCATCGTTGGTCTCACTGTACAGTGTCGTCTCAAGCTCCTTGGTCATCGCCTGAGTGAAATAGTCGTCGTTATAGATAAAGAACACCGAGATGCGTGAAGGGAGCATCGTCGCGGTCTTAATAATCAGCGGGTGGTCGGTATCGTCGATGATGATGTTCATGCCCGACAGGCGGAACACCTCGTGAAGCTGATTGCGTCGCTCGTTGATATAGCCATACTTGGGCATGAATGCGCGAACCTCGGCACCGCGCTCCTTGATGCCCTGAGGCAGGTCGCGGCCCCAATTGGCCATCGCACTCTCGTCAAGATAAGGTGCTATCTCCTGCGAGATGTATAATGCTTTCTTTACCTCCATGATGTTTTGAGTTTAATGTATGCAAAGTTACTGAAATTTTCGCACTTACGACAAATTTTTAAGCCCTTTGCCCTATTTTTTTAGCAAATAACGAGCCATTTTAACATATTGTAATCATTCTGCTCACTTTTACGCCCAGTTGATTGGTCTACATTTATCTTGCATTTGTCAATGATTTTTTAGCATTGGTCAGCAACAGGCAAAAAACTATTTTGTCAACTCAAATATTTGTCCTAATTTTGCACCGTCATCACAAGCTAAACGATGGCATACTAACATTCATTTCTTTAAAAACAAACGCAATGAAGAAAACTATTTTTGTTATCATGATGGCGTTGCTGGCAGTGGCCGGCATGAACGCCCAGCCCCAAGGCCGCGGTCACCATGGTCCTCGCGGCGGTATGAACCCCGAAAAGATGATTGAGCATCGCATTGCCATGCTCGACAAGCAACTGCAACTCACCCCTGACCAGAAATCGGCCATCGCATCAATCTACGGCGAGCAGGCAGAGCAAGCAAAGGCCGAGATGCAGCAAATGCAAGATAAGAAAGTTCAACCCAAGCCCGAAGAAATGAAGGCCCGTAAAGAGCAGATGAAAGCCCGCCAGGCTGAGGTTGATGCCAAAGTAGCCGCCGTTCTCACGGCCGATCAGAAGGCAAAGTATGAGCAAATGGTGGCCGATCGCGAACAGCGTGGAAACAAGGCCCGCCATCATGACGGACAGCGCCACGCTGGCAAGGAGAAAGCCGAGTGCGAAGGCCACGACTGCAAGGCTGCCGGCCACGACTGTGACAAGGCAAAGGCAGGTCATGAGTGTGACAAGGCAAAAGCAGGTCATGAGTGTGACAAGGCAAAAGCTCAATGCGACAAGGCGAAAGCTGAGTGCAGCAAGGGTCATGAGTGCAAGGATAAAGCTGCCGGCCATGACTGCAAGGACAAGGCTCAGTGCGACAAGGCTAAAGCAGGCCACAACTGCGACAAGGCGAAAGCTCAATGCGACAAGGCAAAAGCTGAGTGCGGCAAAGGTCACGACTGCAAGGATAAGGCTGCCGGCCATGACTGCAAGGACAAGGCTCAGTGTGACGGAAACGCCTGCAAGAAGACTAATTAAGTAGTCTGGGCCACATAAGCCCTGATCCTAAAAAATCGCCAGACCATTCACGGTCTAGCGATTTTTTTGCTATCTTTGCACGACTTTTGCAACATCGCAAGTATTCATGGATTCATTGGTGCAGTTTTTTATCGATTGGGGATACTGGGGAATGTTTCTCTCGGCATTTATTGCAGGTAGTATCGTCCCGCTCAGTAGCGAGGCGGTTCTAATCGCCTTTGTCGGCCCCCTTCACCTCAGTCCATGGCTGTGCCTGCTTGCAGCGACGGCCGGCAATGTGTCGGGAGGCATGACCTGCTACTGGCTAGGAACGCTAGGTAATATGGAGTGGATTGAGAAATACGCCCATGTCAACCATGAAAAACTCGAGCGAGCCGAGCGATTTATCCACGGTCGTGGTGCATGGATGGCGTTCTTTGCATTCGTCCCCGTCCTGGGAAGCGCCCTCACCGTCGTTCTGGGCATGATGCGAGCCAACATACCCATCACCATCACCGCCATGACCATCGGCAAAGTCATTCGCTACGGTCTCGTCATTGCCGGCACCCTGGGGGTAGCCGCCCTGATTTAGCAATCAAGCACACACAACAATAACCGCGAATCACGCGAAATCAAATTCGCGCCATTCGCGGTTTAAATTTAAACTCGCGTGCTTTGCGGCTAATTAGAACTCAGCGTTGTTAGGAGTGCGCGGGAACGGAATGACGTCACGGATGTTAGCCATGCCCGTCACGAACAGGATCAGGCGCTCAAAGCCCAGACCAAAGCCAGCGTGAGGCACCGTGCCAAACTTGCGAGTTTCCAGGTACCACCACATGTCCTTCATCGGGATGCCACGACGCTCAATCTCGCCGATGAGCTTGTCGTAATTCTCCTCACGTTCACTACCGCCAATGATTTCGCCAATCTGCGGGAACAGCACGTCCATAGCGCGGACGGTCTTGCCGTCATCGTTCTGCTTCATGTAGAATGCCTTGATTTCGCGCGGATAGTCGGTCAGGATGACAGGACACTTGAAGTGTTCCTCAACCAGGTAACGCTCGTGCTCGCTCTGCAGGTCAACGCCCCATTTGACAGGAAACTCAAACTTCTTGCCCGAAGCTTCAAGGATTTTGATACCCTCGGTATAGCTCAGACGGATGAAATCCTGCTTGAGAACGCCTTGCAGACGCTCGATGAGCGTGTTGTCATACATCTGGTTCAAGAACTCGATGTCGTCCTTGCAATGGTCTAGCGCGTACTGCACGCAGTACTTGATAAACTCCTCGGCAAGGTCCATATTGTCGGTGATGTCGTTGAACGCAACCTCGGGCTCAATCATCCAGAACTCAGCTAAATGGCGAGGCGTGTTGCTGTTCTCGGCACGGAATGTGGGACCAAAGGTGTAGATGGCTCCCAGTGCCGTCGCACCCAGCTCGCCTTCAAGCTGACCACTTACGGTCAGACTGGTGGGCTTGCCAAAGAAGTCCTGCGTGTAGTCGTTGCTGCCATCCTCGTTTTTAGGCAAGTTGCCCAGATCAAGGGTCGTCACCTGGAACATATCGCCAGCGCCTTCGCAGTCACTGCCTGTAATCAGTGGCGTGTGCATATAGAAGAAGCCCTTGTCATTAAAGAACTTGTGAATAGCAAATGCCAGGTGGTGGCGGATGCGGAACACGGCACCAAAGGTGTTGGTGCGCATACGCAGGTGTGCCTTCTCACGAAGGAACTCCAGCGTGTGGCCCTTCTTCTGCAATGGATACTCGTCGGGGTCGGCAGTGCCATAGATCTCGACAGTCTGCGCCTGGACCTCAACGGTCTGGCCCTTGCCCTGCGATGCGACGAGCGTACCCTCAACGTGCAGACTCGAACCAGTTGTAATAGGTTTCAGTTCCTCTTCGCTGAACTTCTCCAGGTCGATGACAATCTGGAGGTTCTTGATTGTCGAACCATCGTTCAATGCGATGAACTGCACGTGCTTGTTGCCGCGGCGCGTACGCACCCAGCCCTTAACACACACCTGCTCACCTACCATTTCGGGAGCGAAGATGTCAACAATCTTTGTTCGTTTCAATGTCATGATTTCTGTTAGTGTTTTATCTTGTTCGGTGGGCCGGGTCGCCCCAGCCGTTAGTGAATTATTCAAATGAACCTTGACGCAGGTAGTTCACCTCTTCCTGGGTCAGGTAGCGCCAGCGGCCACGAGCCAAGTTCTTCTTGGTCAAGCCAGCAAAGTAGACGCGATCCAACTTAACGACGCGATAACCCAGCGCTTCAAAGATGCGTCTAACCACACGGTTGCGGCCCGAGTGAATCTCGATGCCGGCCTGCTTGCGGTCGGTCGTCGACACATAACTCACAGCGTCGGCATGGATAGGCCCATCGTCCAGTTCCACACCATCGGCGATGTGCTGCATGTCTTCCTCACTGATGGGTTTGTCGGTCCACACTTGATAGATCTTCTTTTTCACATATTTGGGGTGCGTGAGCTTCGATGCCAGATCGCCGTCGTTTGTGAGCAACAACACGCCAGTGGTATTGCGGTCTAGACGACCCACCGGATAGATGCGCTCCTCGCAAGCACCCTTCACCAGATCCATCACCGTCTTGCGCGGTTTCTGCTGGGACTTGGGCTCAGTAGTTTCGGCATCTTCAGAACCGTCGACAATGCCACGATTATCTTTCTCGTCATCACATGTGGTTACACAGTTCTTGGGCTTGTTCAGCAAAATGTAGCACTTCTTCTCTGTGGTCACAACCTTGCCGTCATATTCCACGATGTCCTTGGGTGTAATTTTCACACCCAGCTCGGTCACCACAGTGCCATTGACCTTGATTTCACCATTCTGGATCTTCTCGTCGGCCTCACGACGTGAACACACACCAGCATTTGCCAGGAACTTGTTCAGGCGAACCTCCATATTCGGGTCGACAATGGGCTCTTCATACTCCACAGGCTTGGGACGCGGCACAAAGCGCATTTGAGGCTTCGGCCCACTTTGTTTGCGTTTGGGGCGCTTGCGGTATCCACCTTGTTGATATCCGCCTTGCTCATAACCACCTTGTTGGTAACCACCCTGCTGATATCCGCCCTGCTGACGATATCCGCCACCTTGCTGACGGTAGCCACCGCCCTGTTGACGATATCCGCCACCTTGTTGACGGTAACCACCTTGCTGGCGATATCCACCGCCCTGTTGACGGTAACCACCCTGCTGGCGATAACCACCGCCTTGCTGACGGTAACCACCCTGCTGACGGGGCTGGTAGCCGCCTTGTTGGTGAGGCTGGTAGCCACTAGTCTGCTGTTGCTCGGCACCCTCTTCGCCTACAGGCTCACTGGACGTTTGAGCCTCATAGCCAGGCTGATAGCCTTGTTGATAACCTTGTTGATGATAGTTGCGTTGCTGGTAGCCACGCTGGTGATAACCACGCGACTGATAGCCACGCTGTTGGTAACCACGCGGCTGATAGCCTTCAGATTGGTAATGTGGCTGATAGCCTTCTTCGGGTTGTGATGTTTGTGCGGCTTGTGTCTCACGATCATAGTCTACACGCTCATAGCGTGCGCCATCGCTTGTGCTCTCGGGGTTAGACTTCGCCTCACCGATTCGGGGACGTCTAGGTCTCTTCTCAAAATTGTCGTCCATAACGATTAATAACGGTTAGTGTTTCTTGCTTTGAATATAATAAGAATTGCCAGGCCTCGCGGCCTTCATTTTATGTAATAACTTGTGTATGGTTTGCCATGTGGCTGGTTGGAATGTGCAAATTTAACGCAAAAACCACACCTGCCAATATCTGGCGCATGATTTTTAGGCTTTTTTAATAACTGCAACAGCAGGCCCTGGATGCTCCAGACAGTCCATCTTGAACACCCAGGGCATCTAGAAGTATATTAGTACCCCGTATAGTTGCTGGGCGTGATACGCTTGAGCTCAGCCTTGACCACATCGCTCACTGCCAGCGTGTCGATAAACCGCGCAATCGACTCAGCATTCACCACCTCGTTGGTGCGCGTGAGTTCCTTCAGCGTCTCATAGGGCTTGGGATAGCCCTCGCGGCGCAGGATGGTCTGGATGGCTTCGGCCACCACGTTCCACTGGCTGTCGAGATCGGCATGGATGGCTTGCTCATTGAGGATGAGCTTGTTCAGGCCCTTGAGCGTACTCGCCAGCGCAATGGCAAGGTGACCAAACGGCACTCCCACGTTGCGAAGCACCGTCGAGTCGGTCAAGTCGCGTTGCAGACGCGACACGGGCAATTTGCGCGAAAGGTGCTCAAGGATGGCGACAGCGATGCCCAGGTTACCCTCGCTGTTCTCAAAGTCGATGGGGTTGACCTTGTGGGGCATGGCGCTGGAGCCCACCTCTCCAGCTTTGATCTTCTGCTTGAAGTAGTTCATCGAGATATACATCCAGATGTCGCGATCCAAGTCAATGAGGATGGTGCACAGGCGCTTCAGCGCATCGAACAGTGCAGACAGATTGTCATAGTTGCTGATTTGTGTGGTCCACTGCTCACGCACGATTCCCAGATGCCGCTGCAGAAAGTCGTTGGCAAATGCACGCC
>JAEEGI010003759.1_pt1 | contig 36058 bp, 28 predicted proteins | sample 8958751 | NCBI WGS metagenome assembly JAEEGI01 (sample SAMN16246545, study PRJNA631951) | gut metagenome | biome: gut microbiome; feature: rumen; material: KS-attached | host: Bos | place: Iran: Karaj | collected 2018-10 | reverse complement strand
TTTTGGCGGCGGTGTCCATCTCCATCGCCATGGTCATAGGGTTGCTGATAGGTGTCTTAACGGCAGTGCTCAACACCAAGTTTCTCAATAAGTTGACATTGTTCCTTACTACCATTGGCATGTCGTTGCCCTCGTTTTTTGCGGCAATTCTTATGGCGTGGATTTTTGGGTTCTTGCTGGAACATTATACTGGATTGGGCATGACGGGCAGTCTCTATACTGTCGACGAATACGGCAGGGGAGAGTTATTGAGCCTGCGCAACCTTATCTTGCCCGCCTTGACCTTGGGCATGCGCCCCTTGGCCGTGGTGACTGAACTGACACGAACCTCGTTGCTGGAGGCCATGTCGATGGACTATGTGCGCACGGCGCGGGCCAAAGGACTGAAACCTTGGCGCGTCATCTGCGTGCATGCTTTGCGCAACGCCTTGAACCCTGTTGTGACGGCGGTCTCTGGTTGGTTTGCCTCTTTGTTGGCAGGTGCTGTCTTCGTGGAATATGTCTTCGACTGGAAGGGCATCGGCGTGGTGGTGGTTGACGCTTTGGACAAATACGATTTCCCAGTCATCATGGGCGCGGTGCTGCTTATCGCGGTCATGTTGATTATTGTGAATATTGTGGTGGATATCATCTATGGGATTATTGATCCTAGGGTGAGGATTAGTTAGGAATGTGGAATGCTGAATGAGGAATGAGGAATGCAGAATGTGGAATGGGTAATGGGCTTCTGGCATCTGCAGACTATGGGCAGCCTCTACCCAAAGCGTCATTGCGGACTTGATCCGCAAATCGAAGATTCGACGTAGTCAATCTCCTAATGATAAGGTGAGTCTGCCAATAGTCAATTATTAGTTTTGTAATTCTGAAATGTTGAATGAATAAAATAGGAAAATACGAGTTTGTGGCGGAACCGTTCCACTGCGACTTTTCGGGACGGATGTTTCTGGGGCATTTGGGCAACCAGATGCTCAATGCTGCCGATTTCCATTCCACTGACCGTGGCTTCGGGATGAAATACCTGATGACCATTAAGCGGTCGTGGGTGCTTTCACGGTTGGCCATCGAGATGGAGGAGATGCCGGTGCAGCACGAGCATTACACGATTGAGACTTGGGTGGAAGGCGCCATGAAGTTCTTCACCAGCCGTAACTTCTGTGTGTCGGACGGCAAGGGAAAGGTCTATGGGTATGGTCGCTCTATATGGGCGATGATTGATACGGAAACGCGCCAGCCTTCTGACATCTTTAGCATCGACAACGGCGCCATCAACGACTGGATTGTGGATGACAAGCCTTGCCCCATCGATAAAGGTGGACGCGTGAAGATGTCGGGGAACGATGAATTGGTGTGTACCCTTGGTGTCAACTACAACGACATCGACATCAATGGGCACGTCAACTCGGTGAAGTACATCGAGCATGTGCTAGACTTGTGGGATATCGAATGGTATCGTGAACATCGGCTGAAACGCTTCGAGATTGCTTACGTGGCTGAAGCGCACCAAGGCGACTTGTTGAACTTCTATCAAGAGCAAACTGGCGAAACTGAGTATTGTGTGCGTTTGGTCAAGAGTGATCTTGCGGCGCTAAACCATGCCGAGGTTTGCCGATGCAAGTTGCTGTTTGTTGATGACAAATCATAAGATAGAGTTATGAGAAGATTTCTCTTCCTTATATTGATGCTGCTCATGTTGCCGTTGACTTCGCTGGCGCAGTTGATGGCATGCCGTGGTTTTGTCGAGGAAGGGTATGATTTTTGGCTTTATCTTCCTGATAGTTACGAAAAAGCGGAGGAACTTCCCCTGGTGATGTTTTTGCACGGCAAGAGTCTGAGTGGCGACTCACTGGAAATGGTGTTGCGCTATGGCAGTATCAATGCCTTGATGAGAGGTCGCCCCATTAATGCTATCGTGGTGGCGCCTCAGGCCCAGCAGGCATGGGAACCTAATAGGGTGATGGCGTTGTACGACTGGGTTGACGACCATTACAAGGTGGACACCAATCGTTTCTACGTGTTGGGCATGAGCATGGGAGGGTATGGCGCCATGGATGTGGCAGCGGCCTATCCTGAACGGGTGGCAGCGGTCATAGCGATGTGTGGTGGTGCATCGGGCAAGGAACTGTGCGGCTTGTCCACTTTGCCTCTCTGGATTATCCATGGCACTGCCGATAATTTGGTGCCAGTTAGATGCTCGGATCGTGTGGTCGACTCCATACGCGCGTGCGGTGACACCACCCGACTCATCTATGACCGTCTTGAAGGCGTCAACCATTCCCGCTTGGCGCGTGTGTTTTACCTAGACCAGACCTATGAGTGGCTTTTTTCTCATTCCTTGAAAGACAAAGGCCGTCCTGTCAACAGGTCGTTTTCCATGTCCACCGATTTGTTGGATTTGGCGTACGAAGACTTTGACCCCAAGTTTACCGTGAATATCGTAGAAGCGGTGTATCCGCCGCTTAGGGAGAGAAAAAAGTATTATATCGTCAAGAATGGCGACACCTTGGCCTCCATTGCGGTGGAGAATTATACTACGGTCTCCATCTTGTGCAAACTCAACAATTTCAAGAAGACCACTAGGTTGTGGAAGGGGAGAAAAATTAGGGTAAAATAGAGGCCTCTAATCGAATTCATCCGAAAGATTCCATTTTTTTTTCGGCTTAATTGATCAGCCAAGCGATGCCGCAACCAATGGCATAGCATTTTCCAATATCCATAAGGTCAAGGTCGGCCTCAAGGTCGAGTTGGACGCGTCGAGACGCCAGCCAAGTGATGCCGAATTCAGTCATGTACTTATTGCCGTCTGCGTGGAGATAGTTGTTGCTCTCAGCGAAGACGCCAAGGTCGTCGGTGATGTTGTAACCCAGTGACAAAGCGAGGTAAGTCGTTGGCGTTGCCGTTTCGCCATCCCATTCCAATCCGGTGTTGTAGCAAAGACTAAAACGCTCACCGATGCTATGTTCAAAAAGCAAATAGGCCGATGGGGTCAGGTGGGAGGGGAGTTGGTCTTTGGTCCCGACGTGGGACGATTTGAGTTCGGCAAGCATACCTACCGAAGGAAGAATCCCGGAACCTTCGTACAGCTTGATTTTCGTGCCAACGGCAAGGGGAGCAATGCCGAAGGTGGGTTCTGTGGCGTCGTTTTCATATACTAGGAAGTCTGTGCCGACCCGCAGTTCCATATTCTCGAACAACCCGTAGCGAAACACAGCATTGCTGAGCGTGAAAGTACGGGTTTCGTCGAGGTCCTTTTCATAGCCGAAACCGTAATCCAAGATGAGTTTGTGGTGCGGCGTTACCTCGGCATCCCAACTGTGGCCAGGACGGTCGGGGACTACGGATGGTTCAGCATATTGGGCGAAACAGGCATTGGCCAACCAAACCATTGCAAACAGCATTGCAATCTTTTTCATTTTGACTTCTTTTTGGATTTGACCCTGCAAAGGTAAAAAATCCATTTTAATAATTGAAAATTTCGTATTTTTGTCATTTTTAAAGACGTTGGTTTCGTTGTGGGCCTTCTGCCCCGAAGCCTTGTGCCAATCCATTCTAAGTGCTTGAAATGTAAAGCATTTGAAGTAGATATTATTATTCAATCATTAAATCAATACCATAATGAGAAGTAAAATCGTAGCTGGAAACTGGAAAATGAACCTCACTTTCGATGAGGCCCAGACCTTGGTCGACGACATCCTCGACCGCTTTGACGAACAGGATGAACTGAATTGCGAAGTCATCATCTGCCCGCCTTTCCCTTATCTTGAATTGCTTACTGACTTCGAGTTTGACGAACAGCGTTTCAACGTGGGCGCGCAGAACTGCAGCGCTTTCGACAAGGGCGCCTATACAGGCGAGGTGTCGGCCAAGATGCTGAAATCCATCGATGTGGACTACTGCATTGTGGGTCACAGTGAGCGCAGGAAATATTTTGGCGAGACCAATGAGGTCCTTGCCGAGAAAGTCAACCGCTTGATTGAGAACAATATGTCGCCTATCTATTGCGTTGGCGAGGTGCTGGAGGAGCGCGAGGCAGGCCGTCATTTTGAAGTGGTCAAGGAGCAACTGGAAAAAGGGTTGTTCCATCTTGATGGCGATGCCATCTATGATGCTATCATCGCTTACGAACCCGTTTGGGCCATTGGCACGGGCAAGACCGCTACACCCGAACAGGCACAGGAAATGCATGCCTATATCCGCTCGCTCATCAAGGAGCATTACGACGAGGCTACCGCTGACGAAATGCGTATCCTTTATGGCGGCAGCTGCAATGCCAAGAATGCCACGGAGTTGTTCTCGCAGCCTGACGTCGACGGCGGCTTGATTGGCGGCGCCTCCTTGAAGGCAGAGGATTTTGTCTCCATCTGCAACCAAGCCTCTCACATCGGAGAAGAATGAAGACACTTGAATATAGTTTTACAGCGCCGTCGTCTGACATCCAACATGACATGTTGGTGACTATGTTGGCCGAGATAGGTTTCGACTCGTTCATGGACGAGGCGCATGTCTTGAAGGCCTATCGCTCTGCTGAGAACCGTGATGATGTTGCAGTGGAGGGTTTGTTGTCGGACCCGGCTTTCATTGGCATACAGTTGCTGAATGTGGAGGAGATGCCCGACAAGGACTGGAACGAGTTGTGGGAGTCCTCCTACCAGCCTGTAGTGGTCAATGAGCGTTGTCGTGTGCGTGCGCCATTCCATGAGCCTGACCCGAACTTCGAGTTTGACTTGGTCATCGAGCCTAAAATGTCATTTGGCACGGCCAACCATGAGACGACCGCTCAGATTATCCAATTGATGCTGGAGACCGGTTTTCAGGGGAAATCGGTGCTCGACATGGGCAGCGGTACCGCGGTGCTGGCCATCTTGGCCAAGAAACTCGGCGCTGCGCATACTGTGGCCATCGACAATGACGAGTGGGCCTACCGTAATGCTTTCACCAATTGCGAGTTGAACGGCATCTCTGACATCGAGATCGTGCTTGGAGACGCCTTGGCCATCCAAGGGCAATACGACATCGTTTTGGCCAACATCAACCGCAACATCCTATTGCGCGACATGCATTATTACAATGATGCAATGAAACCTGGAGCACACATCTTCTTCAGTGGTTTCTATACCGAGGACTTGCCTTCAATACAAGAGGAGGCAGCGCGTTTGGGTTTGCGTTATTGTCGTCATTTGAGTCGCAACAATTGGGTGGCGGCTGAGTTTGTTAAATAATTGGTTCGTAATATTTTGAATAGATGAAAAAAGGAATCCTTATCATAGCCATGACCTTGTTCTTGGGAATGGCTTCAGCCTTTGCTCAAGGTCATTTTTCGACGGACAAGAGTGCCTTTGTCGGTGAGTTGTCCACCTATCTCAACTCTTCTACTTCGAAGCAGGACCGAGAGGAGGCTGCTGCTCTTATGAAGGGATTTGAGGGGGTGTGGAATAGCTATTATTCCGACAGCGAGGCCAATACCATCATTGGTCTTTGCAACCTGTTGCATGCCAAGAGTGGCGGCAAGGGCTATGCTAACATTTTCAATCTCGTGGAAGTGTTGCAGAGGATTCCAACGGGCGGCTTGACACATTCCGATGTGAACAATTGGTTGGTCTTTACCAATGCGAAGGCGCAGAAGTCGATGAACGGCGTGGACAAGTATTTGGCTTCATGCCGCAACATTTTCGTCGACAAGGTGCTGTCGGCCAAAGGCAACTCCAAGTGGACCTTGCGCGACGCGTTGTGGAGTTTTCCGTCAAAGGAGCATTTCGAGTTGTCCATCGACGGCACTTTGGCCTTGGTTTCGCAGAAAGACGAGTCGCTTCTTAAGAATACCAAAGGCGTCTATTATTTGGAAGACAACCATTGGGAGGGCATGGGCGGTAGCGCCGATTGGTCGCGCTTCGACATCCCTGCCGACAAGGTGTTTGTCACCTTGCCCGACTTTTACAGTCTCGACCTCAATCGATCGGAATATGCTATCGATTCAGTCATCTTTCACGAGCGCCAGCATTTCGACCAAGACATCCTGTGCCGTTATGAGGACAAGGTGCTTGTGAATGCGCCCAACGAGAAAACCATGTTTCCGCGCGTGAAGTCGTATCGTAGCGATTACGAGATTACCGACTTGATGCCCAACATCGACTTTGAGGGTGGCATCGGCATGATGGGCAACCAAGTCGATGTGTTTGGCGGTGTCAACAACAAGGCAGTTTTCCATTTCCGTCAGGGGGGAAGGGAGATCGTTAGGGTGAAGGCGCCCCGCTTCCTGATGTCGATGGACGAGCTCTTGGTCTCCGACAATGCCGCCTTGCGCCTCTATCTGCAAGATACGGTGCCTGGCTCGCCGAGAGACTCCCTCTACCATAATGACTTGGGATTTCGCTACGACAACAAGACGCGCAAGATGATGTTTTTCCGCTCTGAGAAAGACTTCGGCGACGGTCCATTCCACGACTATTTTCATGGCGTTGACATCTTTGTTGAGGCCATGTATTGGGACATTGACGGCAACCAGGTGGATTTCAGGAGGATGGAAGGCGTCAACCCAACAAGCGAATGCGATGTGGTTTCGGTCAATTACTTCCGTCACGACGAATTCAAGCGGTTACAAGGGCTCGATGGCTCGCACCCGATGATCCGCATCGAGAAATTCTTGCAAGGTTTCGACAATGTTGACCGTCAGGTGAAATTCGCAGTGGGTGACTTGGCCTCATATCTAGGCTATCCTATCGAGCAGGTCATCTCACTGATGCTCCGATTGCAGGCCGAAGGCTATGTGGAGTATGACACCGAAACAAAATGGGCAACAGCGCTGCCGCGTTTCTTCGATGTGGTTGACTCATTTCGCGAGGTCATTGACTACGATGTCATCAAACTGCACTCACTTACCACCAACCGTCAGCCCAACCTTACGCTGGACTTGAACACCAATGACTTGTTGGTGTTTGGCATCACGAGCCAGATTGATGGCTATGAAGGAGCAGCCATTTCGCTGAGTGACCGCAAACGTGTGGTCATCGCGCCGGATTTCGGCCGTATCACCTTCACCAAAAAGCAAAACTTTACTTTCTCGGGCGGCATTTTGGCAGGCATGTTTGAGTTCTTCACCAAAGATAGCGAATTCAACTATGAGGATTTCAGCATTAAAATGGAAAAGATTGACTCGCTTCGGTTCTATGCCCGTTACGACAACCACGTCATCCCCGTTGACGGCACCTTGGAAAAGCTGAAGGGCCGTTTGGACATTGACCATGGCGACAACAAATCGAGCCGTTACGAAACGCCTGCCTATCCCATCTTCCATAGCGATACCGAAGGCTTCAAGTTCTACAGGAAAATCAACGGTGGCGTGTTCCATCCTGGTGCTGTTGACTCCGTGATGACGGCCGACGACCTTGAAGGCAAGTTTTACTACAGCGTTTATCCTTTCGAGGTGGACAGCCTGAATGACCTTTCGATGAAACGGGTGAAGTTTGAAGGCGAGTTGGTTTCAGGCGGCATCATGCCTAACATCGTTCAACCGCTTGTCGTCATGGAGGACTTCTCGTTAGGTTTTGTCCACCAGATAGGAGATGACGAGACGCAGTCGTACCCTTTGTATGGCGACTTGGGCCGTTTCCATAATAAGGTGTACCTCTCGGGAAGCGGATTCTTCGGCGAGGGTAAACTCGACTACCAGACCTCGGCATTCAGGTCGGATCAGTTCATGTTCTATCTCGACTCGGTGACCGCCATCACCAATCAGTTCAAGATGTCGCCAAGAGAAGACGGCACGGGGTTCCCTATAGCCTCGGCTGACGCCCTTCGTTTGAAATGGGATGTGCGTGCTCCCGAACTGACTACGGAGACGATAGACAACCCCATCTGCATGTATGGCGACACCTATTTCTCGGGTAAGACAGTGCTGGCTCCTGACGGCTATTCTGCCGACGGCAAGTTGCGTTTCGGTTTGACGGAGTTCGACTCCGACCATTTCGCCTTGGATTCTAGGACGTTTGTGGCCGACTCGGCGAATTTCCTGCTCTATTCTGCTGATACTGCCAACATCGCATTTTCGGCGACCAACTATCGCGCCAATGTCGACTTCGATGCGCAGAAAGTGAAATATGACTACCTTGACCAGAACAGCAGTCTCGACTTCCCCATGAACCAATACATCTGCTCCTTGAAAGAGGCTGAATGGGACATGGCCACCAATAGCCTTCATCTGTTTAACCCTGTAGAGAGCTTCGGCGACTATGCCACTGCCACAACCCATGAGGAGTTGCTTGCTATCCACAACAACGCCTCCAAGTTCATCTCGCTGGTGCCTGACCAGGACTCGCTGCAATTCTACAGCATGAATGCAGAATATGACATGACGAACTACATCATCCATGCCCACGATGTGAAGATTATCCGCGTGGCTGATGCTGCAGTGTTCCCCTATATGCATGACGTGGATATCAACGCAGAGTCGAAACTGGAACCTGTGAATGGCGACCTCTTGGCTGACACGCTCAACCGGTATCACCTTTATAAAGACGCTGTCGTCAACATCCGCAGCCGTAACTACTATGATGCGCAAGGCACATGGGACTACACCGACGCCGCGGGCGTGAGCACTCCGATCAAGATGGATACCATCTTGCCCATCGGCGGTATCACGCATGCCTCTGCCCATATCGCTGACACCGCTGGCTTTAAACTAAGCACGCAATTCGGTTTCCAAGGTCGCCTTACTTTGGATGCCACAGAACAATTGGGCTATTTTGACGGCAAGTATGCCATGTTGGCCTTTGAGGAGCCTAAACCTGTTGTCATTGTTGTCCAGGAGCCCTTGGATCCAGAACTTGCCGATGGGGTTGAGGGGCAGAGTGATTCAACGTTTTTGAACCTTGACAATTTTGGTCCTGGCGACCCCAGATGGGCTGTTGAGACCGAACAAGACACCATTGCATCGCTTAACCATTGGTTCGCCTCAGCGACGCACGTCAATCCGTCGGATATCCGCATTCCTATCGATATCGACCGCATCCGCGAGAGCGAACCCAACATGTGCAACGGCCTTTATTATGAGTTGGCTATCGATGGCGGCTATTTTGGGTCGTTCCTCACGCCGCGCAAGGGGAGGAAAGACCTTGACGATGCTGCGCCGACCAATGGCATACTATGGTTTAACGCCGATAGCCTGCATTTCGTTGTGACTGACACGTCCCAATACGATGCCCGTCTCGAACTCGATTCGCGAGGCGTTGTCACTGGTCATTGCGCCACGGACTTGAGCTTCGACACGCCTTTGGCCAAGTTCATTGTCTTTGGCGACTACGTGCAATACCCCAACGATAGCCTTGTCCTACAAGGAATCAACGTGTTCAATGCACCTGTCTTCGACGACGATGTGATGGCCGCGATGGCGGATGTCTACGCCAATATGGAAGGCGCTTCCATCGACTTGACCCAGACCAATTTCCTCGACTATTTCCGTTCCGAAAATACGGAGGAGAAGACACAAGAGTTGAAGACGAACATTGAATTGGCCGGCTATCCTCCTATGGAATCGTCTGATTTCTATTGCAATACTATCGTCATCCCCGACATGAAGATGGTGTGGAACGACCAAATGCATGCCTTCGTCTCGGTAGGCAAAATTGGTTTGGGCAGTTTTGGCAGCCATATCGTCAACAAGTATGTGGATGGTTGTGTAGTCTTTGACCGTCGCTTAGGCAATATTACCTATTACTTCCAGAACGACATGTTCCAGACCTATATCAACTATAATAGCGGCGATGGGCAGTTCCAAGTGCATGCCACCTATGGCGACATCAACCAGAAGATGTACGACACTAAGGAAAAATACCGCACGCGCACCCAGGACGACAAGCATTTCCAATATGTGGCGGTGCCGTATGAGTCGATGCTGGATTTCCTGAACCGACTGAAATATGCTGGACTGAGTGTGGGCGGCATTTAAAAATTGAGTTTTTTTGCAAAAATAGTCCTTAGTATTTCATTTTTATTTGTATTTTTACCGATTCAAAATTAAAAGATTAATAAAAACCTAACGATATGAAATTCATAGTATCAAGCCTTAAGCTTTTGAAGAATCTCCAGGCCTTGAGTGGCGTTATCGGCTCGAAAAACACCTTGCCGATTTTGGACGATTTCTTGTTCCAGTTGACTGAGAACGAACTGAAGATCACGACTTCCGACCTTGATGTGACGATGTCGGTCAGCATGGTGCCTGACATGGTGGACGGCACGGGTGAGGTGACCATTCCCGCTCGCCTTTTGCTTGAAATCATGAAGAACTTCCCAGATGTTCCGATTACTATTGCCATCGACAACAACACGCTGGCCGTCGAACTGATTGCTGGTGAAGGCCGTTACAAGTTGGCCGGACACAAGAGCGACGAGTTCCCGCAACTGCCTGCCATGGCCGATACCTCGAGGTGGGAGATTCCCGCTGATGTGCTGGCCAAGGGCTTTGAGAAGACCGTGTTCGCCACGGGCATGGATGAGATTCGTCCCATTATGTCGGGCGTCCTGATGGAGATGAACGAGAATTTCCTCACTTTCGTCGCCACCGATGCCCACAAGTTGGTGCGTTACAGAAGGATGGACGTCAAATCGGATGTGGTGGCCTCGTTCATCATGCCCAAGAAGCCCATCAACCAGTTGAAGAGCATTCTTGCCACCCTCGCTGATGAGCCGGTGCGTATCGAGTTCAATAAGACCAATGCCTCGTTCGTCTTTGGCGACTATGTGCTGATTTGCCGCCTCATAGAAGGCCGCTATCCCAACTATGACGCCGTCATCCCGAAGCAGAACCCCAACCAACTGACCATCGACCGTCAGACCTTCTTGTCGGCTATACGTCGTGTGGCAGTGTTCTCCAGCAAGGCCACACACCAGGTGCGTTTCCGCATCGCTGGCCAAGAGCTTACGCTGACCGCTGAAGATATCGACTTCTACAACGAGGCAAAGGAACGCCTTACGTGTAGCTATCAAGGCGACGACATGGAAATTGGTTTCAACTCGCGCTTCCTGCAAGAGATGCTTTCCAATTTCGACTCGGAGACGGTGAAGATCGAAATGTCGGCCCCCAACCGTGCTGGCATCATCACGCCCGCTGAAAACGAAAACGAGTCTGAGGACCTGCTCATGCTGCTCATGCCTGTCATGCTCAATGCATAATCGCGTTTTGACGAGAAGATAGCGTAGACTGATGGAAAACGAAAGGGTAGAGGAACAACCGGTTGATGAGGTTTTGGAAGGCGTGGAAGACGCCCAAGCCCATGAAGACGATTATCATGTGATACCCCTTAAGGGCATGTTCGAGAACTGGTTTCTCGACTATGCTTCCTATGTCATCTTGGAACGCGCCGTGCCCGCCATTGAGGACGGCCTGAAGCCTGTGCAACGCCGCATCCTGCATTCGATGGACGAATTGGACGACGGCCGTTTCAACAAGGTGGCCAACATTGTGGGCAACACGATGAAGTACCACCCGCATGGCGATGCCTCCATCGGCGATGCCCTTGTGCAACTGGCACAGAAAGACCTGCTGATGGACACACAGGGTAACTTCGGCAACATCCTTACGGGTGACGATGCCGCAGCGCCTCGTTATATCGAGGCACGGCTCTCAAAGTTCGCCAAGGAGGTCGTTTTCAACCACAAGACCACCGATTGGACCCGTTCGTACGACAACCGTAACGCCGAACCCGTGTCGCTGCCGGTGAAGTTTCCATTACTGTTGGCACAAGGCACTGAAGGCATCGCCGTAGGCTTGGCGTCAAAGTTTCTGCCCCATAATTTCAACGAGTTGATTGACGCCTCCATCGCTTATCTTCGCGACGAGCCCTTCACTCTTTATCCCGACTTCCCTACAGGTGGCCTGATGGATGTGACCAACTACAATGATGGTCTGCGCGGTGGCAAGGTGCGTATCCGCGCGAGAATCAGTCAACAGGACAAGAAGACGCTGGTCATCAGTGAGATACCTTACGGCACCACGACGGGCAGCGTCATTGAGAGCATCGTGAAATGCAATGACAAGGGCAAGATCAAGATCAAGAAAATCGACGATAACACTGCTGAGCAATGCGAGATTGTCATCTATCTCAATCCTGGCGTGTCGCCCGACCAAACCATCGACGCCCTCTATGCCTTCACGGATTGCGAAGTGTCCATCTCACCGAATGCCTGCGTCATCGTCAACAAGCATCCTGCTTTCATGGGTGTGAGCGAGATCCTGAAGCACAGCACCGACCGCACGATGGAACTCCTCAGTCTCGAGCTTCGCATATTGATTGGAGAGTTGGAGGACAGTTGGCATTGGGTGTCGTTGGAGAAGATTTTCTTCGAGAAAGGCATCTATAAGGAGTTGGAAAACAAGGATTACGAGACTTGGGACGACCAACTTACTGGCATCGAGCGCCGCTTCGACAAATATCGCAAGTTGCTGAAACGCGAGATTACCCGTGAAGACGTGGAGAAGCTTTGCGAGAAGCCTGTCCGAAAGATTTCAAAGTTTGATATCAAGAAGGCGGACGAACAGTTGGCCGACCTTGAGAAGCGCATGGAAGAGGCGCGCTATAACCTCGACCATATCGTGGACTATACCATCAACTATTTCTTGCACATCAAAGAGAAATATGGCCAAGGTCGCGAACGAAAGACCGAGATTCGCAATTTTGACAACATCTCGGCTGTGGCCGTGGCTGCCAATAATGAGAAACTCTATGTCAACAAAGAAGAAGGTTTTGTTTGCACCGGCGAAGGCTTGAAGCGTGAGAAGAACAAGGAAGCCTACGTCTACGTGTGCGACTGCTCCGACATGGACGACATCATCGTGTTCCATGAGGATGGCAAGTACATAGTGACCAAACTCCAACCGAAACTCTTTGTTGGTCAGAAGATTATCCATGTTGATGTGTTCCACAAGAATGACGACCGCACCACCTATAACGCGGTGTATCGCGATGGCAAGAATGGCGCTCCCCACTATGTGAAGCGCTTCGCTGTGATGGGTGTCACCCGTGACAAGGAATACGACCTCACGCAGGGCAAACCCGGTTCTAAGGTGCGTTATTTTTCGTCGAATCCTAATGGAGAAGCAGAAGTGATTAAGGTGACGCTGGTGCTGTTCAACAAGAAGCAGAAGACTGTCGATTACGACTTTGCCAGCCTGGCAGTGAAAGGCCGTGGCGTGCGTGGCAATCTGCTTACCAAATACGAGGTCAAGGAGATCAAGAAGAGCGGGGAAGGCGTCTCTACGCTCAATGCGCGCGACATCTGGTATGATGACACCGTACGTCGCCTCAATGCTGACAAGCGTGGACAGTATCTTGGCGCCTTCGAAGGCGAAGATAGGATTCTGCAAATCTTTGCCAATGGCGAGTTCAAGATTTCGGGTTTCGACCTCAACACTCACTTCGACGACGACATGGTGGAAATCCGCAAGTTCGACCCGGATGAGGTGTTCTCTGTCATCTATATCGAAGGCGAGACACAGAAGATGTATCTGAAGCGTTTCTGCATCGAGGTTGAAACAAAGTTGAACACGCGTGCTTCCTTCATCGGCGAGCATCCCGATGCCAAGTATTTGGGCATGAGCACTGATGATTTGCCGCGCTTGAGGTTGAGCTATAAGGTCAGCGATGCGGGCAACAGTTTCCCGGATGATGAAGTCAATGTGGAGGAATTCATTGGCATCAAGAGTTACAAGGCGAAGGGAAAACGCCTGTCAACGAGAGAGATTGACGAATGGCAGTTCCTCGAGCCTTTCCAGCCTGAACCCTCGGAAGAAGAGGTTACGGTCCCGGAACCGGATGCTCCTGAAACACCCGAGGAAGGAGAGAAAATAAAAGTCAATCCTGCCGACGTGCCGTTGGAGATCGTGGAACCCAAGGGCGACGGCGTGCAAATGGATTTGTTTGGAGATGATATGCAATGAAGAAACTGAAGTTTTTCATAGGATTATTATGCGTTTTGGCAATGTCGAGTTGCCACACTGATTTGAAATTGGCCAAGTCCTTTGTGGCTGAGAGAACCGGCATTCAGGCCGCGGTGTATTTCCCAGAGCAGGCCGAGGTGAAGGTGGAGTATAACACCCAATACGATAGGCAGACCGAAGTGTTGAACGGTTTTAGCCAGGACTTGTTCTTGGATCTCGTTTACAATGCCTATTCCGACGCGATGCAGGACTATGGCGTGACTGTTTATGTTCCTGAAGACATTGACAATGTGCCGGTCGATTCCGTGCATTGGTTGGTGATGCTTTCGCGGATGGAGGTATCGGGTCGCATCACGGAGTACGAGGACTATCTCTTTAGCGATACAGAAGAATACAGTTACAAGCACCCGCTCAATACCGTCAACGTGGCCTCCTGGTTCGAGATCAACGACGGCGAGTGGCGCCCTGTCCAGTTCTGCGAGCACAACTTGATTGACGGCTTCAACTCGACGACCGATTATTCCTTCTGGGAGAACAAGGTCGACTACAAATACACCATTGACACGCTTGAGCTTAAGGATGTCTACAACTATGCGGTGTATTTGGGCAAGCTGTATGCAGGCTACACCTACGATTATTTGATGAATAGCTATGTCGATGCCGAACTGAAGAAGCAGAACCTGGATTATTGGGACCGCTTCTTGCTTCGCTACGACCCTTATAAGAAACAGCTGCTCTATGCAGAGGACGGGGATGGGTTCGTGGAAATCGATGAGTGAGTATGCTTCTTTTACCCTTTACCCCTTCAGTTCCTTTTCAATCATCTCCTTCAGTTCCGACGCTTTCACGGTTTGGATTTCGCCGTTGGTCACCATGCTGATGTTGCCCGTCTCTTCTGAGACGACTATGGCGACGCAGTCGTTGTCTTCTGTCACGCCGATGGCGGCACGGTGGCGCAGGCCGTAATGGCCAGGGATGTTGGTCTTTTGAGTGACGGGCAGGATGCAGCGTGCAGCCGTGATGCGGTTGTGCCGGATGACCATGGCACCGTCGTGCAAAGGACTGTTTTTGAAGAAGATGTTCTCGATCAAGGAGTGGCTGATGTCGGCATTGACAGTAACGCCAGTCGAGACGATGTCGTCCAAATTGTTCTTGCGCGTCAGCAGGATGAGTGCGCCTTGCTTGATTTCCGACATGTTGATGCAGGCCTTGGTGAGCGAATCGACGTCCAAGTCGATGTTACTCCTGACTTTCAAAAACTTGAATTTTCGTGACAGCTTGCCCTCTTGGGCTTGTGCTCCAATGGTGAACAAAAACCGTCGTATCTCAGGCTGGAAAATGATGATGAGCGCTATGAAGCCCACGCTGACGAAGGCGCCTAGGATGGCGGTCAGCATTTCCATCTGCAAGAACTTGACCAACTGCCAAATGAGGAAGAGGGCCACGATGCCGATGAAGATGCTCATGGCCGAGGTGCCTTTCAGAAGGCGGAAGAGGCCGTAGAACAACGCAGCGACAAGGATGATGTCAATGATGTCGAACACACGGACGTGTATGAAGAGGTCGATCATGATTCTAATTTTGCTGCAAAGGTAGTGTTTTTTGTGGGATTGCCCTATCGGGCATGCGAAACAAATCAAATATATTGACAAAAGGTTCCGACCAATTCGATGGCCTCGCGCGCTTTTTTCACATCGTGGACGCGTAAGAGGTCGGCGCCGTTGAGCAAAGCGATGGTGTTCAAGACCGTCGTGCCGTTTTCGGCGTCCTGTGGCGTGGTACCCAACACCTTATTGATCAATGACTTTCTCGAGATGCCGATGAGGATGGGAAGGTTGTTGTAGCGATAACTATTCAACTCGCAGAGCAACTGATAGTTGGCTTCAAGGCTCTTGCCGAATCCGATGCCAGGGTCAAGGATGATTTGCTGTTCGCCATAGGCCTCCAGCACTTGGCATTGCTGCGCAAAGAAATTATGTACGGTTTGGTGGATGTCGCCCTCCAAGGCATGCTGGTGCATGGTTTCGGGCGTGCCGACACAGTGCATTAATATATAAGGTAGGTGGTTTTGCCCGATGTAAGGCAGCATCTCCGTGTCGAATAGTCCGCCCGAGATGTCGTTGATGATGTCGGCGCCTTCTGCGACACAGGCTTCGGCAATGTTTTTGCGGAAAGTGTCGATGGACACCAATGCCTCGGGGAATTGTTTTCTGACGGCTTTCAAAATGGGGATGACGCGTCCCATCTCCTCGCTCTCGGTGGCGATGGCATTGTTGGGTCGGGTGGAGCAACCTCCGATGTCGATGATGTCGGCACCCTCTGAAAGCATCTGCTCGCAGTGCCGCAAGGCGCGGTCCATCTCGTTGTAACGTCCGCCATCAGAGAACGAGTCGGGGGTCACATTGAGGATGCCCATGAGGGCGGGACGGTCGAAGACGACGGACTTTTGTTGTAAACGCAGTTGGAACATCTGATATTTTTTGCAAAGATAAGAAAAACCGTCCAATGCAAAAAGTGTCCGTGCTTTCCAATAATTGATACTACAAAGATTTCTTTATATCTTTGCAGAGAATGTAATAGAAGCATCTAATCTTTAATACTATGAAAATCAAGTATTTATTTATTTCTATTCTGCTGATGGGTGCGTTTTCGTTAAGTGCCCAGGAGGAAGCTAAAATGCTGCGCTTCCCGACTATCCACGGCAATGATGTGGTGTTCAGCTATGGCGGCGACCTGTATTCCGTCGATATCAAGGGTGGCATTGCCCACAAAATCACCAACGACGCCAATGGTTATGAGATGTTTGCGCGTTTCTCGCCCGATGGCAAACATCTGGCCTTCACTGCCCAATATGACGGCAACACGGAGGTCTATGTCATGCCTTATCCCGAGTGTGGCACGCCAACGCGCCTGACCTATACGCCCACCTTGGGCCGCGACGACATCAGTGACCGCATGGGTCCGAACAACATCGTCATGGCGTGGAAGGACAACGAGAACATTGTCTTCCGCTCGCGTAAGGAGAGTTGGGACGACTTCGTGGGCCAACTCTTCCTCGCCAATATCAATGGTGGCTTGGCCGAGCAGCTGCCTCTGCCCGAAGGCGGTTGGATCTCGTATTCGCCGGACGGCAAGCAGATCGCCTACAACCGCGTGATGCGTGAGTTCCGCACCTGGAAATACTACCGTGGCGGCATGGCTGACGATGTGTGGATCTACGACTTCAAGTCGAAGAAGATAGAGAACATTACCAACAACAACGCGCAGGACATCTTCCCGATGTGGGTCGGCAACAAGGTCTACTTCTGCTCCGACCGCGACCGCACGATGAACCTGTTTTGCTACGACCGCGACACCAAGCAGACCACCAAAGTGACCGACTACACCTATTATGACATCAAGTGGCCCTCGCTTGGCGACAAGGACATTGTTTATGAAAACGGCGGTCAACTGTTCCGTTACAATCTCGCTGAAGGCAAGGTCTATCCCATTCCTGTGCAGATGGCCAACGACAACAAGTCGACGCGCACCAAGTATGTGGACGCCTCCAATTTCATCAATTCGAGCAGCATTTCGCCCGATGCCAAGCGTGTGGCCTTCGGCGCTCGCGGCGACGTGTGGACGGTGCCGGTCAAGTCGGGCATCACGAGGAACCTGACCCAGAGCGACAATGCCCATGACCGTAACGTGGCATGGTCGCCCGATGGCAAATATATTGCCTACATCAGTGATCGCACGGGCGAGGACGAGATCTACATCCAGGCCCAAGACGGCAAGGAAGAAGCCATTCAACTGACCAAGGACTCTGACACCTATAAATATGGTCTCCTTTGGTCGCCCGACAGCAAGAAAATCCTTTGGGATGACAAGATGAACCGCATCAATATGGTGGACGTGGTTTCCAAGAAAGTCACTGAAGTGGCCAGCAGCAGGGCAGGAGAGATGGACGACTTCTGCTGGTCGCCCGACAGCCGTTGGATTGCATACGCCATGCCGAGCACCTTCAGCGTGAGCCAGATCCACATCTACAATGTCGACTCTGGAAAGGATGAGACGGTCACCGACGGTTGGTACAACTCCTCGGCGCCGACTTTCGACAAGAGTGGCAAGTACCTTTATTTCACCTCCGAACGCGACTTCCGACCGACCTACGGTTGGTTGGAGTGGAACCATGTCTATACCGACATGTCGAAGATCTATCTGATTACCTTGCAGAAAGACACGCCGTCGCCGTTTTTGATGGAGAATGATGAGGTGAAAGTGGAGGGAGAGAAAGAAGATAAGGACGGCCCTTCGACGGGTTCGGGGACCTCCGCTGACAAAGGCAAAAAGGAAGGGAAGGGAGGCCCTTCGACCCTTCGAGGTTCCTCAGGGACCGCAGGGTCAGGGTCCTCTGAAGCCAAGGAGGTGAAGATCGACTTCGACGGCATCAGCAATAGGGTAGTGGTGCTTCCTGCCAACGCAGGACGTTACTGGAACCTAACGGGTGTGGAAAACGGCTTGTATTATGTGGCCGCGGGACGCAATGGCGGCGGGCTCGGCTATTTCGATGCCAAGTCGAAGAAATGCACCTCCATTGGTGGCTTCGGCTATCAACTCACGCCCGACGGCACGAAGATGCTCATGCGCGAAGGTCGAGGCTATAAGGTCATCAATGCGCCCAAAGGTCCCATCCCAGGCGGCGGCAAGTCGGGTGAAGGCGGCAAGGGAGATGAAAACATAGACCTTTCAAACATGAAGAAATGGGTCGACCTGCGCACCGAGTGGACGCAGATCTACAATGAGGCTTGGCGCCAGATGCGCGACTTCTTCTATGCGCCTAACATGCATGGCGTGGATTGGCCTGCCATGAAAGAGAAATACGGCAAGTTGTTGCCCTATTGCGCCGACCGCAACGATGTGAATTACCTCATTGGAGAACTGATTGGTGAGATCAACATCGGTCACGCCTACGTGGGTGACGGCGACCGAGTGAAGCCCGAGCGCATTCCCATGGGCATGCTGGGCTGCCGCATCCACCGCGACAAGTCGGGCTATTACCAGATTGACAAGATTCTGAAGGGCGAGAACTGGAACGAGAAGACCCGCTCGCCGCTGACCGAGGTGGGCGTGAATGCCAAGGAAGGCGACTACATCATCGCTATCGACGGGCAAAGCACCAAGGACATGAAAGATATGTACGCCGCTCTCATCGGCAAAGCCGACAAGGCGGTGCTGCTGACCTTGAATAGCAAAGCTTCGGAGAGTGGCGCCCGCGATGTGGTGGTACGTCCCATTGCTGACGAAACGGGTCTGTACTACTACAACTGGGTGCAAGGCAATGTGGAGAAGGTGAGCAAGGCCACCAACGGACAGGTGGGTTACATCCACATCCCCGACATGGGCGTGGAAGGCTTGAACGAGTTCGCTAAGTACTTCTATCCCCAACTCGACAAGAAGGCCCTCATCATCGATGACCGTGGCAACGGCGGCGGCAATGTCAGCCCAATGATTGTGGAGTGCTTGCGTCGCGAATTGTCCATGTACGATGTGATGCGCAACGGCGAGCCCGAGACCAAGCCCACCAAGATGATGCTGGGTCCCAAGGTGTTGCTGTTCAACAAGTACTCCGCTTCCGACGGTGACTTGTTCCCGTATCAGTTCAAGAAGCATAAAATCGGCACAACCATCGGCATGCGTTCCTGGGGTGGCGTGGTCGGCATCCGTGGCAGCCTGCCCTTTATCGATGGCGGCTCGCTGACTCGTCCCGAGTTTGCTCCCTTTGACGAGAAAGGCAACTGGGTCATCGAAGGCTATGGCGTGGATCCCGACATTGTCATCGACAATGATCCCGCCCGCGAGTTTGAAGGCATCGACGACCAGCTCAACAAAGCCATCGAGGTCATCCTTGAGCAGATGAAGGACTATCCCGACATTCCCGAGATTCCTGCTTGGCCGGATAAAACTAAATAACTCATAGTTTGATTTGAAAAAGGCTGTTTCCTAATCGGAGACAGCCTTTTTTCTTTGTAGGTGAATGAATGAGGCGAAAAAACACAATATTCACATCAAATTTTGATTTGAATATGAGAAGAAGTCATTGCGGGCGGCAGGTTGTATTAATCGGGCAAATAAACCCACCTTTAACAGTCATTGCGGGCTTGACCCGCAATCTCCTAAGCATACGGAATAGGTCTTTGCGCTTGGGAGATGGCGGATGCTCCTCCGCCATGACGGTTAAGGTTGAGGTTCGACGGGTTCACCAACCGTCCGCAATGACGCCGTTGGTTTAAGGTTGGACATTATGAGAGACACCAATCCAAAGCCAGACGTCCTCTCCTTGGTAGTCATTGCGGGCGGAAGACCCGCAATCTCCGAATCTAAACGATACGCTAATAATCAGATGGTTAGTCCCATGTATAAGGAGATTGCGGATCAAGTCCGCAATGACTCTGTCGGTTTAGGGTTAGTCATTGCGGGAGGCATTGCAAAGAAAAAGTCCGTCGGATAGCTCCAACGGACTCTTTCAAATCAGGTTAAACCTCTATTATTTGCCTTTCTTCATAGGGTTTCTCTTGGCTGCAGCCTGCTTGGCCGTAGCTTTGCTGACAGCGGCTTTCTGGACAGACGCGGTCTTCTTGCTGCCAACGACTTTCTTGGCTTGAGACTTATGTTCAGGTGCTTTTGTGCGCGTAGCCTTCTCGCCAGCAGCCTTTTCTTCGGTTGCTTTCTTGGCTGTCGCTTTCTTGGTCTCTTTCTTGGCTGCTTTCTGGGCTTTCTTGGCTGCAGCCTTATTAGCGGTAGACTGTTTCTTTGGCTTAGGCATTTCAGCAGTCGCAGGCACGTTCTTCAGGATGTCGCACATGAAGTCCCAGAACATCTGGACGGTGGCGATTTCGCAGCGCTCGTCGGGCGAGTGGACGCCGCGCAGGGTGGGACCGAAGCTGATCATGTCCATGCCCGGGATCTTGTCGCCGATGAGGCCGCATTCCAATCCAGCGTGGATGGCCCTGACTTTAGGATCCTTGTTGAAGCGTTTCTTGTAGCAGTTGACAGCGACGTCCAGGATGGCACTGTTGGGGTTGGGTGCCCAGCCCGGATAGCCGTCGGTGTGCTCCACGTCGGCGTCGGCGAGGCTCCACACGGCTTCCACCATGTTGGCGATGTCTTGCTTTGACGACTCGATGGAGCTGCGCTGTGAGGTCTGGATGAAGAAATAGCCTTCCTTCTTCTTGCAGGAGGCGAGGTTAGTCGAGGTCTCCACGAAGTTCGGGATGGTCTGCGACATGGCGATGACGCCGTGCGGGCAGGCGTAGAGGCCGTTCAGCAGGTTGTACTGGGCCATCTCGTCGATGACCACGTCGGGTTGCACCTCCGCGACTTCTGCCGTGACCTTCAGTCCGGGTTCGGTCACCTGGTACTCTTGCTTGAAGTGCTTTTCCATGTCGTTCACATAGTGCAGGAAGTGCTCAATGCTGTCGTTCGGCACGAAGGCCACTGCCGTGGCTTCGCGGGCGATGGCGTTGCGCAGGTTGCCGCCTTGGAAGTCATAGAGTTGAAGGTCGAACCAGTTGGTGCCTTGCCACAGGATGCGGGTCAGCAGTTTGTTGGCGTTGGCCAGGTTCTTGTTGATGTCGTCGCCACTGTGGCCGCCTTTCAGGCCGCTCACGGTGATGCGGTAGGCGGTGCTGTCCTCCGGAGCGGGCTCCAGTTCGTACCACACCTTCACGATGGTGTCCATACCACCGGCGCAGCCGATGAAGATCTCGCCTTCATCCTCGCTGTCGAGGTTGAGGAGGATACGGCCGGTAAAGTCTTCCGGGTCGAGTTTCATGGCGCCCGTGAGACCCGTCTCTTCGTCGACGGTGAAGATGCACTCGAGCGGACCGTGTTCCACCTTCGGGTCGGCGATGACGGCTAAAGCTGCGGCCACGCCGATGCCGTCGTCAGCGCCGAGGGTCGTGCCGTTGGCATGCAGCCACTCGCCCTTGATGATAGGCTCGATGGGGTCTTTCTCGAAGTCGTGCTTCTTGTCGCTGTTCTTCTCGCACACCATGTCCATGTGGGCTTGCAGGATGACGGTCTGGCGGTCTTCCATACCCTTGGTGGCGGGCACGGTCATGATGATGTTGCCACAGTCTTCCTTGACGTAGCTGATCTTATGGTCTTTGGCCCATTTCTCGAGGTAAGCCACCATTTTGGCTTCCTTCTTCGACGGACGCGGCACACCGAGGATGCCGTTGAACTCTTTCCAAATGCCTTCCGGCTTGAGTTTTAGGATGTCGTTACTCATAATTAGTTGATTTAAAGATTTAATATTCAAGATTCAATGATTTTTCTATTCGTTCGGCTTTTAGCTTTTAGCCGATAGCTATTAGCTTGGCAGCAACTAAGCTAACAGCTAACGGCTAATAGCTAACAGCTTTTTAGTTCCCTAATCGTTTCCATCGGATTCTCCGACTTGAACACCGCGTTGCCCGCGACGAGCACATCGGCACCCGACTCGAACAAAGCCTTGGCGTTCTTCGTGTTCACGCCGCCGTCCACTTCGATGAGTGCCGAGGCGTGTTGTTCATTGATCATCAAACGCAACTTCTTGATTTTTTCGTATGTGCGTTCGATGAATTGTTGTCCGCCGAAGCCTGGGTTGACCGACATAAGGAGCACCACATCCAGGTCGCCGAGGATGTCCTCAAGCACGCTGACAGGGGTATGTGGGTTAAGCACCACGCCTGCGTGTATGCCGAGGGTTTTGATTTGTTGCACGGCGCGGTGGATATGGGTGCAAGCCTCATAGTGGAAGGTAATGATGTCGGCGCCCGCCTTGGCGAAGGCCTCGAAGTATTTCTCCGGCTCCACGATCATCAAGTGGACGTCGAGGGGTTTCTGGGCTTTCTTCTTGATGGCTTGCACCACGGGGATGCCAAAGGAGATGTTGGGCACGAAGCGGCCGTCCATCACGTCGCAGTGGAACCAGTCGGCCTCGCTGCGGTTGACCATCTCAATGTCGGCTTCCAGGTTGAGGAAGTTGGCGGAGAGTAGGGAAGGGGCTATCAAGTTCATGGTTGTTCAGTTGATAGTTGTTAGTTATTCGGCAAAGGTAGAGAATATTTTTGAACGATAACAAAAAAGCCCTTCAAAAACTTTTGAGAGGCTTTTGTGAATATAAACCTTAATGGTTTTGTTTTTATTGACAGTCGTTTTGCCCACTTTCGATTTCCTTGAAGTCAAGCGGTAAAATGTCGTTTTCTGCAAAGCGGTCAAAGTCGGATAGGAATAGTTCTCAATGAATTGACCCGATAATCAACGGAAATGATGGCGTCGAGATTATAGAATTGGGTGTTGTATGTTTTACCATCTTCAGCAGTATGTGCAAAAATTGCACATACTGAATCTTGGTTGAGTTCAAAGATGTTTTTTAAGTGCTTGGTGATGACGCTTCTATCTACATCAAACAATGCTGCCATCGCTTTTTGTGTGCACCAAATGGTTTCGTCCTTGTAAACCACTTGGATGCCGTCTTCTTTTCCTTCCGCTTGGAAAATCAGGAACTCCGCAGTGCTGTTTCTTATTTTGAGTTGTTTGCTCATTACATGTTGTTTTCTTTGCAAAGATAATGTTTTTTTGCGAAGAAATAAACGATAGTAGTCGGAATCGCGATTTTTTTCCGAGATTCCGACTGCTATCGATGTTTGGATTGAAGAACGATTAACCCTCTTTCCATAGCTTGTCGGCCTTGCTGCGGTTGACTATCTCGATGTCGGCTTTTGGGTTGAGGAAAAAGATAAGCCAACGATCATTTCAGTCCGCCATAGCTTTTGGCCGCGTTTTGCAGGGCTTCTTCTGTGGTGAATTGCTCGTAGTAGGTGCAACGGGTGACGATGCCTTGTGACGAGCATTGCTGTCCGATGATGCGCACTAACGCCCAACCTTTCATCTCGTCTGTAAATACATTGTCCACCAAAGCCAGGCAATCTTCCATCTCGGTAAACTCGTTGTACTTCACTTCGCGTACCTGAAAACCCACCACGGGGCAATCGTTATCAGCATAGAATTGTTGTTCGGCAGTATACAGCAAAAAACGCTCAAAAGGTCTTTGGTTGTTGGCTTTGAGGTTGGTGATGAGTGCCGGAGTACCATCCACTTCTCCTAATTGTTGTTGGATGGGCTGCAGTGTGCCACCGCTCACAGGGATGTCGGGCATCAGCAGTGTGGCACCGCTCAGAGGGTCGCGTTTGGGAATGAACACCACGGGCAGCCGGTTGGCTAAGGAGATAAAGCCGAGGTAGTGCGTCTTTCCCTCGGTGAACATGGGTTGACAGTGCGCCAGTTCCTTCCACAACGCCATGGCATGACGCATGCGTTGTCGCTGGATGAACTGCTTGCGGGAGTTGCTGCGCCTGCCATCTGAATTGGACTTGCGCGTGACGACCGAGCCGTTTCTGATATAATTGGTCACGCCAAGTGTAGGGATCTTGCCTATGATCTGCATGCCGGCTATGGGTTTCATTTTTACCATGGTTCCATTCTCATTTAAGTGTTTGCAATTATTGTTTTGTCTCGTATTTGCTTCGTACCAAACAGGTAACAGGTTCGGACGATATTCGATAGTTTTTCGCTACAGCTTTGATATTATTCCGATAATTTATCGAACAACTATCGGAGAACTATCGAACAACTAACGAAGAAATGTTGGACTTGCTCCCTGCCTGATAGGAGGCTGCTCCCTGATATCTAGGGGGAGAACCGATGGCAAAGATACATGTTTTTTGTGGATATGGAGTGGATTTTTGGATGGTAAATATAGGTTTTTGTGGATTATAATAGGTCAACGACCCATTGACCAAATGAGCCACCAAGCTGGTGGCTAATTAGTATTCATGAATTAGGTCAGCAAGTTGCTGACCAATTATCAAAAACAAATCGTCAACGAATCGTTGACGAAAATCGTCACTAAGCTGGTGACGAAATTAGTGCTGTTCAAAGTGATGAACCAAATGATGTAATTCGTCACCAAGCTGGTGACGGATTAGGTGCTGCAGCAAGGTCAATGGTATCGTTCTCTTTGTAATTTTGAAAAAATGTATATATTTGCTGCGTTAAAACGATAACGAAAGAAACGTGACAGCAATAGAAATGAAATATTTTCTGTTCAAGGAAATTGACTCCATAGATGACGAGTCGGTACTGTTACAAGTGACTGCCTTCATCAGGAACTTGTTAGGTGCCTCAAAAACAAAAACTTCCGAGGTAAATAAAGACGGAATCCCGGAATTTATCCGCAATATGAGCGTAAAGATGGACATGACCGGTGAAGAGGATGTGAAGGAAGCTCTACACAAGCACTGGGAGGAGAAGTATGGATAAACTTTCTTGACGCAAATGTCGTAGTGGATTTTCTCTGTGAGCATCGTGATGATTTCAATTAGGTCAACAACCCGTTGACCAAATTGGTCACCAAGCTGGTGACGAATTAGGTGCTGCAATTCGTCAGCAACCTGCTGGCGAAATTGAAAATCAAAAAATAGGTCAGCAAGTTGCTGAACAATTATCAAAAACAAATCGTCAACGACTCGTTGACGAAAATCGTCACTAAGCTGGTGACGAATTGGAAATGCTAAGTGAGTATGGTGCAATTGCGATAAAAAGAGTAATTTTGCAATCTAAAATTAAACAAAATGCTCATAAAAAGAAGCAAACAACATTGTTGCCACAGATTCCACCACTTCATCTGTGCACTTATATTGTCAATGCTTGGTGCCCCATTGGCATTGTCTGCACAGCAGAAGCACGCTTTGCTAATTGGGATTTCATACTATCCACAATATGATTATGCGGATGCGTCATGGGCGCCGATACATGGTACAAACGATGTGCAGTTAATTTCACCAATACTTGCAAAGCAGGGTTTCAAAATCAATACATTAACCAATGAAGCTGCAACACACGAAGCCATTGGAAATAGCTTGAAGGATTTTGGGAATAGCGTACAAGCAGGCGACATCGTTTATATCCATCTGTCTGGACACGGACAAGCGGTAGAAGATGAAGATGGCGACGAAGCAGATGGATGGGATGAAGCTTTTATTCCGTTTGATGCCGAACGCAGTTACAGAGAGAATGGCTATCATGGAGAAAACCATTTGCTTGATGACGAGTTGAATGGTTACCTTAATACCATACGTAGAAAGGTTGGAGGGAAAGGAATAGTATATGTGGTGATGGATGCTTGTCACGCTGGTTCTTCTTATCGAGGTGAAGAGGAACAAGATAGCGTATATGTGCGTGGTACGGAAATAGGTTTCAGTAAAAATGGGAAAACATACACCCCAAGAATTAATCGAAGTGGAAATCTTCTTATTACATCGGAGGCTGGAATGGCTCCCATTTATATGCTGGAAGCGTGTAGGTCATACCAAGTGAATTGTGAAATAAAACAAAACAGTACTTTTTATGGACCATTGTCTTATTATATCTGCCTGCAATTGTTAACCAAGCCCCTGTCTTTTGACACTAAATGGATTGAAGAGGTACGTAATTGTATGGAAAACGACATTCGCTTGAGGATGCCTAGACGACAAGACATGGTAATTGAAAGTTCAAAATAAGTATGGCCGTCATATCATTTAATAGGAAGCGGGACGAAGCCCTGAACGAGTTCGCAAGAAAGTATCGGGATAGGACTTTGTGCTATCTACAAAAGGCCTTTTCATTAAGTAGGGAAGACTGTGAAGATGTTTTCCAAGAGTCCTCGATTGTTTTGTATAGGGATGCAGGCAGCGACAAGTTGGACAATCGCAATTCTTCTTTATACACTTATTTCATCGGTATTTGCAAAAACAAAGCCCATGAACAGCTTAGGGCAAATGGCAAAGCTCTACTGCCTTCAATTGATGATTATTCAAGCGACGAGGATGAACGCAGATACACCGTGCTTCTTAACAAGGCGGACAAAATCCTTAACCTGATAGATTCAAATGAGAAAGAGGAACAAGAGAGGAACAGCATTGTACAAGATATGGTTAAGCGATTGCCATCCCCTTGTGATGAAATGCTATGGTCATACTATCGTGATGGTCTTTCCATGAAGGCAATCGCGCAGATGTTCAAATACGCCAGCGAAAACGCAGCCAAGGTAACGAAGCACCGTTGTCAGGAGAAATTTCGCAATAGATATGAAGAACTGCTTAACAAACAGTAAACGAGAAAAGCGATGAACATGGAAGAAACACTATATAATAACGAAGAAAGAATTGAGCGGTATCTTCATGGAGAGATGACGCCCGAAGAGGAAGCAATATTTGAAGAGGATCTTGCAAATGATGACACTTTGCGGCGACAGGCCGAAGCTATGGCAAGAATTGTTAAAGGCATGGAGACGGTTGGCGGCGAGCAAGACAGATTGCTGGTTGAAAAGATGAAAACAGCAAACGGGAAAAAACTTGCACCTGTTTGGTGGATGTCTATTGCAGCAAGCCTCGTGATTCTTCTCACCGTTGGCTATCACTTCTATGACCGTTCGCAAACCATTGCTTTAGGACAGCAATATGCGTACGTGTTTCCTGAAGAAACAATAATACGGGGAGAAGAAGATGAAGATGCTATGAATAAACTCACTGTATTATTTGAAAACGTGGCCAATGGAAATGATATTGATTACACGATAACTGAATTAAGCCAATTGTGGGAATTTGCGCAAGGTGACACATATAATGAATATACCACTTACGCACCTCTTATCGGATGGAATCTTGCAATGGCACATTTACAGAATTATGACAAAAAAGCAGCTAAAACCATATTGGATAGGTTGATTGATGAAGCGACTGATGATGAAGACAGTATAATAAGGGAGAAAGCGAACGAAATAAGGGGCAAATTGTAAGCTATGAAGAAGATAATAGTATTATTGGTTTTATCCTTTTACTCGACCATTTCCTTCTCACAAGAAGGGAATTTATGGAGTGCTTTTTTCGAACGTGCAATAACGCTCAACGATAACAATGAATACGAAGAAGCCGAAGAACAATTCAGGAAAGCTCAACAATTGTTATTAGAAGAGTTTGGGCTGAATGAAATCACTTATTCGACATATTGCCACATTCTTTATAGACGCGCTCACAACCTATTCTTAATAGATGGAATGCAGGATTCATCGTATGTGTGCTTTAAAGAGTTGTATGATTTGTCAAAAACGCCTATTGATACAGTTTCAGGTAACTGGTTTCGGGTAGAGAGCATGATCATGCTTTCTACTATTGACCTCGAAAGAGGAAATATAAGAGAGTGTTGCGCTTTGCTGGAGAGCGAAAAGCAGATGATAGACAACTTGGATTTTGAAACACGTTTGCCACACAAGTATTATTACTATAAAAACCTTACAAAAGCCTATAATTGTGTAATCGTCAATTTGATTCCTGGAAAAGAAAGTGATTATCAGTTTATTAACTCACAGTATGTAATTGTTAGAGATGGATCTTTCTACGAAGAGCATATTGCTGCCTATAAGGAATTAGTAAACCTTTCCCAGCGTTTTAATAAAGGCGACGTGAGTAAAATAACAGAGGACTTAACATTGCTAGCAGAGCACTATAGAATACCTGATGACGCTTATTTGGCTTTGAAAACATTCGAAAGAGCATTTTCGATGTGGAATGCTATCGAAGACCACGCTGACATCAATTATTTAAGATTGTGCAAAGCGTACCTAAAGTATAAAAGCAAATCCATTTTTCATCTAGAATCTAATGAGGAACAAATAATAGTTAGAGAGTATGATAGCATTATTACTAAGGAAGGAGCCTCCAATGATTATTCATATATAGAATTGATGGATTTATATTCTGTGCGCATTCAAGATGGTTTTTTGGATGATTCGCACAAAAAGGTCTTTGTCGATATGATTAGCGACATGCTTGGTAAAACCGATAACAATTTGATTTTACATAGTATTTGTGATTATTCTCCGACAAACGAGTCGTTAGAAAGCATTAACAACATAAAGATTCTGATAGAATACTTATCATTGTGTTCCTGTTATTATTATGATCAAGAGGAAAACTCAAAAGCAGATATGCTTTTAAATAAGGCAAATTTTTTCTCGTTCTTACTTCCTGTAGGAGATAGATTATTATTAGAAGAGCATAATAATGCTATTGCGAAAAGTGCGGAGATTATAGGCGATATTGAGAATTTCTATGCATATAAGGCTGTAAATATTACATGCAATAATGCACGTGGGGCTTTGCCAACACAGGAGGATTGGCTATTAGTTTGTAATCATTTCGGTAATGACATGCGAATAGCAAAACTAAAGGAAGGTATCAACATATTTGGAAGTGATAGGTACGATAAAGATCTAATTGGTTTTTATATAGGCCTAGCAGATGCCTATTTGGAGAATGGCGAATTGTTACAGGCAGATGAAAGCATTGCCATAGCTGATAGCATCACCAAATTGATGGAGAGAGATGGAGATGTGATAGCCCCAAATGTAATTTGTGGTCTATTATTACATAAGGCTATTAGTGCTTATCAAAAGGGAGATGTTTATAATGCAAAAATGTACGCCAAAGAATCATATAATAAAGGAAATGTTGAGGCAATTACACTTTTGACAGAGTTGAATTATGGTGACAGAAGAGAATTGGATAACATTGTGAGTAAACAGTTCGGAATCACAAAACTTTTTATTCATAATAGTTATCCATTTTTATCCGAAAGAGAAAGAGTTTCTTTTTCTCAAAGCATACAATTCCAGTGGCTTTCAAGTATTCCGAGATATGCAGATAAATATACCGAGGACACCCTGCTACTTTCGATAGCATACAACTCTGCTTTAATAAGCAAAGGAACTAATATTTCTGTTTCCACAGAAATTATCAATAAAGCAAGAGAGACAAATGTAGAGGCGTTAGATGGGTTTATTCAGCAATATTCGATAAGCGCACGTGATACGAATGAAATCACACTAAATAACCGGCACTTTTATTTGGAAGTCTTAGAAAAAGAAATGCAGCGTTTCTCGGGGGTCTCTCCGCAATACTTAGGCAAGTATTTTGGAACTTGGGAAGATATTTCTGCACAACTATCTGAAAATGAAATTGCCATAGAATTTGTAGAGTACATTCCTACAGAAGATAATAACGCAGAAAATCTCTATTTAGGGGCACTTTATATTTTAAAAAATAAACGTCCAAAGATTGTTAGGATTTGTAGAGTAGCAGAAATAGACTCGGTAATAACACAATCTATACAGGAAGGACCAGATGGTTTGGATGGAATATATGACCTTGTTTGGCAACCAATCCTCAAAGAATCACAAGGCATAAATAGAATATGGTTTTCGCCTTCTGTTCATCTATTTCAGACAAATATCGAATCGGCATTGTCGGAATCCATTGACGCATATAGAGTATCATCAACACGTAATCTTCTTACATTAAATGACGCCCCAGACTTTTCTGAAGTAGCCTTGTTTGGAGGATTCAACTACGATGAAAAAACAACTCAAGCAGCAGAAGGAATAGCTGACAATACTGCATATAATATAGTGAGAGGGTCAAATATAGGCGAAGAAAGAGTTGGGCTAACATATCTTAAGGGTAGTCTAAAAGAAGTGACCACAGCCAAGACTATCCTTTCTCCTGTCAATCACAATATTCGTTTGTTTGTTGATATAAATGGAACCGAAGATTGTTTCAAAAGTCTCTCTGGCAAAGGTGTAAGTTTGTTGCATATTGCTACTCACGGATTTTATATTAAAAATGACGCTGCTGTCGCTAATGTTGGAAATAGAATAATGAGAAGATCTGGGCTGTTTATGTCGGGAGCTAAAGCCATCTGGAAAGGGACTGATGAGAAGTATTCGGGCGATGACGGCATACTCTTATCCGAAGAAATTGTTAGTTTGGACTTTAGTAAACTAAACTTGGTTGTACTGTCCGCATGTGGCACTGGGCTTGGGAATCCGACAAATGATGGCGTATATGGCTTGCAAAGAGCATTCAAGAAAGCTGGTGCGCAGACAATAATAATGTCACTATGGAATGTTGACGATAATGCGACGGCATTGATGATGGAAACATTCTATCAAGAGCTGATACGAACCAACTCCAAACACCATGCATTTAAAAATGCGCAAAAAACGGTACGTGATGTGTTTGAAGACCCTTATTATTGGAGCGCTTTCATAATGTTAGATTAATGTATTGACTTTTTCGCGGATTCAAAAAAGTTGTATTTTCGTTATTGTCAATCAATTGTACAATTGGTTATTATGCTGGTAATGATACTGATGATTGTTCTATAGAGTGTTCTATAGCCAAAGAAATTCGAGCACAATACTCAAGTGCTACAACTGTTGTTTTTATGAATATTCAAGGCGGTAGAAAAGCCAAATAAAAACTGTATCATACTATAGTACAATTAGTTACAAATAATTTTCAAAAATGGCACATCACTACTGCTGAGGGATAAAAAAAGAATACCTTTGCGTGAAATAATCACAAAAAAGTTGAAGTCATAGTTATGGTGCTGCAAGGCCTTTTTCATCATGAGCAGATGCTGTGAATCTATGTGTTTCTCGTTTTGATTATATAATTATTCTTATTATTCATTTAATATCTTAAATCATGGAAACTAATAATTCTAAGATTGCATTTGTGGCCAATTGTTCTAACGTTTTTACTAAAGTTAATCATTTTGAGACAATGCCGCTAAAGATAAGCGGGGATTATGATGCAAAATTATATCCTGGGGAGTTCCCTTATTGTGGTAATTGTATTCATTATTCTGGGCCTAAAGTGTGTCCTGTTGCGGGTGTTTATGTTAATCATACAAGTGATGGCACAGGTTGTGTTATGACTGGATTTTATCAAAAGAAAACCTGCACCAAGGATTCTGTAATGTGATTTTATTAGCCACATTCAGCAACGACAGAAGAGGGTGACCAGAACTTTAGTCGCTCTCTTTTTTTCAATCCATTGTTAACCTTTTGCTTGTTTCTGTCATAAAGTGATAGGAATTAAACAAAAGGTTATCATTATGGAGGACATACAATTCAAAATTGACCAGGAGAATGTCGAGCAACAGAAGGCATTCGACCTTGTGGCTTACACAAACGCCAGCCTGTTCATCACCGGTAAGGCAGGTACTGGTAAAACCACATTTATCAAAGGAATACAGGAAATCGTTGACAAGAACTTCATCGTACTGGCCCCCACTGGCATTGCTGCCATGAATGTGGGTGGTCAGACGATTCACTCTTTCTTTGGCTTGCCGTTTGAGGCCATTGGACCCGACACGGAATTTGAGGTCTCAAGGGAAAAGAGGGATGTGCTAATACACACAGACACCATCATTATCGATGAGGCCTCAATGGTGCGTTGCGATTGGGTGGATGGCATCGACCGTTTTCTCCGTTCGCTGATGAAAACGCATTTGCCGTTTGGCGGAAAGCAAATGCTATTTGTGGGAGATTTGTTCCAATTACCGCCCGTAGTTGTTTATGGAAGTGCTACTGCAGATATGCTGCAAGACATGTATGGAAATGGCACCCCTTACTTCTATAAGGCCAATGTGATGAAACGGATGAACCTGCCCAAGATAGAGTTCCAAAAAGTGTATCGGCAAAAGGATTTACGCTTCTTGGAGATACTTGACAGAATGCGTTTGGGTGAAAACACGAATGAGGATTTGGACATTCTGAATGAGCAGGTGAGTTCGAACGACAAGGTTGGCGATTTTGCAGTTATTCTAACAGCCTATGTAAAAATGGCTGATGGCATCAACGAAAAGAAGCTGGACGACATTGATTCGGAAGAGTTTTGCTATCAAGGGGATATTGAAGGTGATTTTCGCATTCAGGACACGCCAGTTCCGATGGAGTCGCGTCTGAAAGTCGGAGCACAGGTGATATTCTGCCGCAATGACTTTGGACACGGCTTGGTAAATGGAACCATAGCCAAAGTTGTTGCGTTGAGCGATGACCAAATCAAGGTTGTATTGGAAAATGGGAAAGAGATCAAGGTGGAAAAAATGGTGTGGGAAAAACGAGAAAGTGTGTACAACAAAGAGACAAAGAAAGTGGAAACAGAAATAATAGGGTCATTTACCCAATATCCGTTGAAGCTTGCTTGGGCCATTACCATTCACAAATCTCAAGGTATGACCTTCGACCGTATGCACTTCGACCTAACCCGTGGAACCTTTGCACCTGGTCAGGCTTACGTTGCCATTAGCCGTATGCGGAGCCTTGACGGTCTGACTCTCAGCAATAAGATTCGCCATCATCACATTTTGCAAAATATGGAGATTAAGGCATTTGCCAATTCGTTCAACGACATTCCTTTGATTGATGATGAACTTGACCACGGTCGTTTGATCTACAAACACCTCCAAAACAAAGACTATGACAGCGCAACTAAGGAATGCTTGCAATGGTCGTTGGAGAAGATGAAGACCTGTGATTACCGCAATGCGGCATTGCTGGCAAAAAAGATGTTTGACGTGATGCTCGATGACAAATGCCTGAAAGGGCTGACAAAAGAAGTCCCGCTGTTGAAGGATTGCAGCATGACGTGTAATTTTCTCAACGCTGTTATTTGTTTGTATAGCGACCGTCTTGAGGAAGCTATTGGCTATGCCAATATGGTGCTTGACCGCAGGCCATGCCTCGAAGCCATGTTCATCAAAGGGAAAGCCTTGCAAAGTTTGAACCGATACGAGGAAGCATGGGAAGTGGCGCGGCAGATTCGTACAGCCGGCGAGCAATCAGACGACAAAATCACCATCGACAAGAAACAATACCTGTTCGAAGCGGAACTCAACGCGGAGTTTGGAAACCCGAACATCGACACTTGCAAACAGTTGCTGAAATTGTGTCCCGAGTACATTCCAGCATATATCATGTTGCGGAGAGAGGTAATAAAAGAAGAAATTGCCATAGAACAGGAAGAAGAAGATGAAGAAAACCCATTGATTTCAGCTTTCAATGACACGGCTGTTTCTGAAGGTGATTTCAAGGAGATGCTGGAAAAATCGGACAAGACAAGCCCAGCATTTATACAGTTTGCTATAAAGGCAAAAAATATTACTGTTGGGTGTTAACCTTCGGCTACGATATGTCATTAAGAGTTGTAACACTTAAAAACAACATACAATGGAATCAATTATTTTGTTAGTAATCGCAGTAGGACTTGCGTTTGGTGTCGGCTGCTTGGGTCGCACAAGAAAAATCGGTTTTGGGCTGGCATTTGTCATCTCTCTCTTCAATGTCGTCATTGGCTTGATAGTGGTACTATGCTCAAAGAAAATCGAAAATGTTGAACCTAAAAAAGAGGAGGAATGAATCATGAAAACTATTGGATGGATTTTCGTAATCATCGGTGGTTTGTCACTGATTGGATCAATTGCCGGAGGAAATAATGCATTTGGTCCGTTGTTTTGGCTGGGATTAGGCATTACCTTTATCTGTTTAGCCAATCGTAAGAAAAACAATGAAGAAGAAAACAATAAAACTGACTTGAAATGAAACTCGAAGAAATGACAAACGCGCAACTGGTCAACATCATTCTGAGAAAGGATGATGTTGAGACCAGGCTTAGAGCAGAAATCGCAACACTCAAAAAAGAGAACAAGAGAATTGGGAGGGTGTGCTGGGCCAAAACGATAGGCATCTGCCTATTGTTTGCGACCATATTCATTGCTTTCTTTACTCTGGCTTCATGCAGTAATAGCAATCAGCGTAATCACCGGGAAGATTGCGTTGACACAATAACGGCTATTGATAGCAACCATTCGCAAGTAATAAAGCGTTGTCCGATGCAGGATTGGGGTTTTGAAGACGAGTATGACACAATCTCCTTTTTCAGAGAGTCTGTTGTTATGGATGATTGGACTGGCATCCTGCACCAAATACGAATGATTGCTGAGAAAAATAGAATGTTGACGTACGTGACAGATGTTGATACGCGAGTGTTGACCGTCTGTGGGGTTGATTTTGGAGTGAACATACATGGGGATAATTCAATTGTTCTTGTTTCAAGTACACAAGTGGATGACCCAAGGATAGATTCGATTGTAAAATACCTCAATAGAATATACGGAGAAGCAACCGAAGAGGAACCATATCATTACTGGTGGCGTGTTCGCAAGCCTAACAGCATGCATTGTACAGAAACCATCAGGTTGCGTTCGGTAAGTTGTTCAGAAGAAGGTGGATGTGTAATTATGTTTAACCAATAAAAGCAAGAAAAATGGAAAGCAATAAAGAGCGTACCTATATCAACATCATCATTGTGTTGGGCTCATGCACGATATTTGGTTGGACCTTGTATTCGATATACGAAAGTTCCTTTGGGCTGGCGGTATCATTCTGTGTCTTGTGTGTTGCCGTCACGGCCGGCTGCATCCTTTACAGCACCTACACACGTGACATCGATGACTTGGAACGCAGAATCTGCAAGCGATTGGACAAGAAAGGCTTCAGCTACCAAAAGAAAGACGGTGGATTGCTTGTGACCAAGAACGATAGCCGCTTTCAAATACAACTGGATGATAGCTATAACAAAAGGATAAAGCACCTTTACATCCTTTACAAATTCAGGGATGATGATTTCGGCAAGGTCAACATGGATGGCTGGAGCCGTGCCGCCAACGCTATCAACATCAATAACACTGACACTATTTTTGTTGCGCTGGAGGATCATCTTTGCTGTTGCTATCAGACTTCCATTGGCAACTCGAAAGATTTCATGAACGAGTTTGGCCGAGCATACCAAGCCATTGGTGAGGCGATGGAGGATTATGCCAAACTCATTCCTTATTTGGAGCGTGATTATCCGAGTCATAAGGAAAACAAAACGGGTATTGGATTCAAGCAAAGCGAAGTGTAATTACTGTTTGCGTTGAAATAGCCTCAAAGACATTCCATATTAGGTTAGGGGAATGGTAGCATTTTGACTATGCTGGAAAAAAGAAGATACCGACAATTCAGTTGTCATGGCGTATGGTGAATGATATGATGACATTGCTGTCCACTAAAAAATCAAAATAGTTCTTTGAAATTACTGTAAGTTAGAAAGTTACAAGGGTTTTTTGAGCGCGCCGATTTGAATTTATCTTTGCCGTCAAAACAAACGACGGCAATATGCA
>JAEEGI010003754.1_pt1 | contig 36084 bp, 27 predicted proteins | sample 8958751 | NCBI WGS metagenome assembly JAEEGI01 (sample SAMN16246545, study PRJNA631951) | gut metagenome | biome: gut microbiome; feature: rumen; material: KS-attached | host: Bos | place: Iran: Karaj | collected 2018-10 | reverse complement strand
CGGAGGTGATCGTGGCATCGCCCATGAACGCCTTGGCGCCCACGGAGGTCACCTTCCAGACGAACCCCAGGTAGCGGACCTCGTCAAAGACGGTGACGTCCTTCCTCGAGGCGCCGTCGGCGAACCCTATCAGGACGACCTCCTTCGCATCGGCGCTGGCGGTTATCCTGTAGGAGTAGTCCCCGGCGCGGAAGGTCCCGCCGGCTGCGGGCACGTACACCTCCAGGCTGGAGCTGTCCCTGCCGGTGAACTTGTGGCTCCTCATGTCGATGGTGTAGCCGTCCGAAGTGCTGCCGTCCTCCCAATGGAAGACGCATCCGGAGAACGAGTCCGACTCGGCTGACAGCATGAAGCCGGGGAACACCACGTAGTCGAGCGAGGAGCATCCGGAGAACGCTCCGCTGCCGACTTGGGTCGGCTCCACGCCGTCCCGGTCCTCGAACTTCAGCACCTCCAGGGTGCTGCCGGAGAAGGCGCCCTCGCCTATCCTGGTGACCGAGGCGGGTATGCTGACGTAGCGGAAGTAGGATATCGGCCTGCTGTCGTGGTCCGCCTTGAGGGCCGCGCCAGCATTCTGGAACGCCCCTGCAGCGATCTCGGCGACGGTCGAGGGTATGACCAGCCTCTGCTTCGAGGCCGGAAACTTGAGGAGGACGCCGGCATCCTTGTCGTACAGCACGCCGGCGATCGAGGAGTAGGCGCTGTTGCCCTCGGAGACCTCGATGGATTTCAGCGAAGGGCCGTCCAGGGCTCCGGCGCCTATGTCCTTCACAGAGTCGCCGATGCATGCCGATGTGGCGGTCAGGCATCCGGCGAAGGCGTTCTCCGCGATGGATGCGGGAACGTACTCCTTGCCGTCGTGAACCACGGAGGAAGGTACCGACAGGGTGACGGGGCTCCCTTCGTATCCGACCGCGGCGACGCTGTCGTCGGAGACGATGCGGTACCGGACTCCGTCCTGCACGAACAGGAGGGAGCGCTCCTCGAAGCTGGCGGTCACGGTCAAAGGCGCCGTGACCTGAGAAGTCGAGAGGTCCCAGGAGCCGAACGCGTAATAGACGTCGCCGCTGACCGGGTCCGGCACCGCCTCGGACTCGTAATTCCCTATGTGCAGGACCGGCCCGGAAGCGTATATGGGCGTCCTGTAGGGGACGGTGACGCTCCCTGCCGTGACGCTCCCGTTCTGACCGGCCAGGATGGTGACCTCGAAGCTCTTCTCGACTTTCGTGACGACCCCGCTGATGGTGGTCGGGCCCGTTATCTCGTCGCCGTCGAAATCCCATCCCGAGAAACTGTACGTATAGCGCTCGTCCTCGTCGGGAACCGTCGCAGCCATGGTGACGGATCCGACTTTGAGGACGGTCCCGTCCACGGAGACGGGGGTTCCGTACGCGAACTTGAAGGAGGACGTGCTGGTGCTTCCGCTGGCGCTGGTGAAGGATATGGATACGGCGTATCTATCGGCCGAGCCTACGGACGAGACTATGGCCACGTCTCCGTTCACGGCAACGCTGTAGATCCCGTTCTCCGGCTTGATGAGCGTGCCGTTGGCCCTGACTTCGAGGCTCTGTTCGTATCCGGCGGCGGACACCGTGAACTCGAGGACGGAGCCCTCTGGATAGCTTCCGGTCTGGACGCCCTCGATGACGGTGTGTTCGCCGGCGGTCACGGTGACCTCGTGGCACTTGACGAATCTGGCCGTGAAGGTGACCGGCGAGGAGATGGACCCGGTCTCCACCTCGTCGTCCCCTATGAACCATCCGACGAACTCGTATCTGAATTGGCTGTCGTCAGAGGCTATGGCGGTTATCGTAGAACCTCCTACGGTGAGGACGCTCCCTTCTGCGGAGTACTGGGCGCCCTCGGGCTGCGGATCTATTTTGTCAGGATTCAAGGACCCGTACCCCTCTTCGGCTACCGTCAGCGTCACCGCGAAGCACTCGATGAGCTTCGCATAGTACACCTTGTCCTCGCAGTCTTTGACATCCACCTCCTTCACAGGGTTTCCCTCGAGCCCGATGTTGTCGTACCAGCCCTTGAAGGTGTAGCCGCTCTTCGGAACGTCCGTGGGCAGCACGACCGACTTGTCGGTGACCTTGTAGGACGAGGGCTGGAGGCCGGCCAGTATCGCGGCGCCGTCCCTGTACGTGATGCTGTATACCACGGCCTCCCATTCTGCGGTTATCGTATAGCTGTTGAGATCCACCACCTCGGTGTCTTCGAACACCTGCTGGCCTGAGTTGTCGAACCATCCGATCAGATTGTACCCCTGTTCTCTGACGAAGGGCAGCTCCCCCACCATGCCGTCCTCCGAAACCTCTCTGGTCTTCACCTTCTCCCCCATCGACATGAAGGTCAGGGTAACCCATTTCTGATTCCGTTCGAACTTGGCGGTGAAGGTGACCGGGGACCCTATGGTCCCGGACTGCACCTGGTCGTCCCCGATGAACCATCCGACGAACTCATATGAGTATCCGCCGGCGGCTTCTGCGGGCGTGGCGGTGATGGCGGCGTCCCCGATGGTCAGGACGCTCCCGTCCGCGGTGACGGCGGTGCCGTAGTCGACCTTGAAGGAGTCCGCGGAGACAGCGCCGTACCCGTCGGGCTGGGCGACGACGGTCACTGTGCACTGGTTGACGATTCTCTTGAACACCGCAGTGACATCCATGTCCCCGGTCACGGACGTGCTCGGAAAATCCCACCTCACGAAAGAGTAGTTGTACTGCTCGTTGCCCTCCGCCGGAACGGCCGTAACCACCGTCCCTCCGATTGTCAAAGTGTTCTCGTCCGTCGATACCGCGACCATATAGCGCACGTTGTCTATCTCATCCAGATCGACCGAGCCGAAACTCGGGTCGTTGGATCTGATGATGACTGTGGACATGACGCGGTTGAACGTTCCTTCGGCATCCTTGAAATAGGAGCCGGAGACGTCGCCTTCCTTCACGGGAGAGTCACCGTCGCGCAGGGTGCCGGGGAAAGCGCCGTTCCCGACGGACGTCTCCGCATTTTGAATGCATATGGAGTCCAGGGAGGAGCAGCCTGAGAACGCGCCGTCGGCTATAGACTTCACGTTCTGCAGGAATTCCAGGGACGTCAGCGTCTCGATGCCGTTGAAGTCCCCGCCGACGTTCTCGGCGCCGATGACCAAGGAGGATATCGGGCAATTCTCGAACGCATCATCGTAGATGTTGCGCACGGACTCCCCGATGTAGAGCTCGGACAGGGACGTGCAGTTGCGGAAGGAGCTGGACCCGATGCTGCTCACGGAGTCCGGGATGGTCAGGGACGAGAGGGACTCGCAGTCCTGGAACGCTCTCGCTCCGATGCTGGTCAGGGTTTCCGGAAGGTGTATGGAGGTCAGCGACTTGCATCCGTTGAAGGCGTCAGCGGCTATCGCCGTCACGGGCGCCCCCTTCACGTGATCTGGCACGGTCAGCTCAGCCGAGTCGCCCGAGTACTCTATCAGCACGGCCTTGCCGGGTATCACCCTGAAGGTCATGCCGTCGATGACCACGATGACGGCAACGGCGTCCTCGGACATGACGTAGGCCAGGCGGGACCCGACAATATAGTATGACCCGTCGAGGCCGTCGGTCAATCCTAGGAAGGACACGCCTGGCTGTTGGAAATCGGGGGAGTATACGTTGCCCGCGATCAGAGCGCCGCTGCCGGCGTTGTTCTCCTGCCAGAAGTAGTCCCCTGAGGCGCCCATGTCCAGGGAGTTGTCGCCACCGATCTTCGTTGGGAGATCCCAGATGGCCGCAAAATTGGAGCCGCCGTCAATCCATCCTGAATCGTACGGAAGGCTGGTCGTCGTAGAGCTCTTTTCTCCAAGATTCTCTCCGCCTAAGACGTTCAGTATGGAGAGTACGTGTTCTTCGAACCATGAGTCGCCGAGGAACTCTCCCAGGGAGCCCCAGGGATTCTCGATGAACAGCTTGGAGTAATCCGAGGTCGCCCGGGCATAGGGTCCGGCGGCGTCCGCGAGCCCGGTCTGACTGACCACGTTGATCGGTCCCTTGCCCATCATCACCTGGGAGTTCTTGGTCCCCATGACCGTGTACGCCATCATCTTGTACAATGTCCACTGGTAGAGATTCCACTGCTGGTAGTCGGAACCGTCGGCTGGAGACAGACTGTCCGCGAACTGCTTGAACTGGTCGCATGTAGCGCTCGCCGTAGGAGTGCTGCCGCTCACGGACAGGAGCTTCGAATCGACCACGGTCCCTTCGTACACCGCGATCCCGATGTACGGGTACACGCTCTCCGTGCCACCGACGGACGCGGAATGGGCGTACGCCTTCATCCCGGAAGGAACCTCCGCTCCGGGGGCCTCGTACGACGGCGAGCTGGAAATGTACAGGGCCGTCATGTCGGATGCCCAGTACGCCGCCGGGATGACCAGCATGACGTTGTACTCCCCGCTGAGCTCGGTGCCGCGGATGGTTCTTGAGAGGTCGTATGGGTCCAGGACGAACGCTATGGTTCCGACCCTGTGGTTGAGCATCTGCTCGCCGTTGTCCACTCCGCTCCCTGTGCCGATGTTGATCGCGGCATAGAACGCATTGAAAGGCCCCATGCCGGTGATGGGATCGAAGTCCCAGAAGCCCGAGATCTCGCCCTTGGACGTCCTCTGCCCCGTTATCACGTTCAGGGGGCCGCCTCCGACGGAGGCCTCCACGGACGTTATCGTCTCGTTGTAGCCGTCGGCGGTCCTGATCACATATAGGTAGTCCTTCGGCTCGGGGACGCTCCCGTCGATGATTCCTGCGACGATCCTGACATCCTTCTCCACCAGGACGCTGTACGTTCCGTTCACAGGAGACAGGACGACGCTGTCGGCCTTGACGATAAGGTGATCTTCATACCCCTTATCGACGGAGACCGTGAACTCCAGGACGCTGCCAACCTCATACTTGCCGGTTTGCAGGCCCTCGACGCTCACATGGTCACCGACCGTCAGCGAGACGCTGCAGGAGTAGGGGGCCGCCGCATCGGCGGCCATCACATAGGCCAGGCGGGCGCCAAGGTTCGAGTCCGAAAACGAGAGGCCGCTGATGCCAGTCAGGTAAGCGACACCAGCGCTGGAGCCGCGGCTCCAGTAGCCGCCGACATTCAGGGAACGCCAGCCGGAGACCGACCAGACGTAGTCGCCCGGAGCCCCGAGGTCGCCTGCGTTTGATGCGCTCTGCGAGGAGACGGGGAGGTCCCAAGTCGAGGAGTCGGTGCTGGCAGCTGTGATCCATCCGGTTCTGGCCACGGACGCCCCCTCTGATGTCTGCTCCCCGAGGGCGCTCCCCCCGAGGCTGTTCCCGGCGTGCAGGACCTTGTCGCAGAAGGCGGCGTCGCCGACGAACTCCCAGAGGGAGCCCCAGGGGTTCTCGATGAACAGCTTGGAGTATCCGCCGGTCGACTGGGCGTAGGGCCCGGCGGAATCGGCCAGGCCGGTCTCCGAGGCGGCGGAATTGTTCACGGGGCCGTCGCCCATCATCGCCTGGGAGTTCTTGGTGCCCATGACCGCGTACGACATCATCTTGTACAGCGTCCACTGGTAGAAGTTCCACTGCTGGTACGCGGAGCCGTCAGCGGGGACGGCGTTGTCCGCGCAGGACTTGAACTCGTCGCAGGTCTTATCGGCGGTCGGCTCGGAGCCGCTCACTGACAGCAGCACGTCGCCGACGACGGTCGCCTCGTAGACGCCGATGCCGATGTACGGGAAAACGTTAGTGACCGCCTTGCCGTCGCCGAGGGAGTGGGCGTACGCGACCATTCCCGAGACCGGCATGTTGCCCGCCTTGTACGACGACGAGCTGGAGATGTACAGGTGGTTCGAATCCGCCTTCCAGTACACGGCGGGAATCACCAGCATCACGTTGTACGTCCCGGTCAGCGTCGTGCCCTTCAGCGTCTTTGACAGGTCGTACGGGTCCAAAACAAACGCAATCGTCCCGGCCCTGTGGTTCAGCATGCGCTCGCCGTTGTCCTCGCCGAGACCGTCTGCGATGTTGATCGCGGCGTAGAAGGAGTTGAACGGCCCCAATCCCGTTCCCCTGTCGAAGTCCCAGAAGCCGGAAATAGGCCCCTTGGAAGTCCTTTCGCCGGTGATCTCCACGAGGTCGGACCCGCCGATGGAGGCCCTCACGCTCAGAATCTTCACGTTGTTATCATCCGTCCACAAGTCGTACAGGTACTCCTTGGGCTCTGGAATAAACGCGGTGCCGATGGCCGTATCCTCGGCGCCCGCCCCCAGCCCGGCCGCGGCCAGGGGCGCACATACCATGGCCAGAACTGCCATGACCGCAAAAGCTATCGAATGCCCTCTCTTCATGCGCTCGCCTCGAACGTCTCCTCCGCATCCCGTCCCGCAAGGTTTCGGAGCGCCCGTACCCCGGGGCGAATGCCTAATCTGAAAATGAACTGCGTTATCGGGTATAAAATGAATCATATGGACCTTGCTCCATCCGCTGATTCCCAATGAATCCAGACGGATCGACGCCCCGGTTCTTGCCCATCCGCCTATCGGCCGCGATGCGGCAGTTCTGGACGGATTCCACAAGAGGACATATCATCCGCACAGGACGCCCCTATCAGTTCTAAGCGGAATGACAGGTTCCGTTCGTCCGATCCATGATCCACGTCCATGCTGCGGATGCGTGGCCCACGATGGTCGACGCATTTCTCGTGAGCAGATCGGAGACCTTTGCCGGCCCGCCCTTCCTTCCTCAGAGGCATCTCACAAACAATATATGGAAAAGCCGTGACTCCAGTGAGGCTGAGTGGGTGCCATGCGCCAAGGATTCGAATTGAGCCGTGCCGAAGAATCAGAGCTTTTCGAGAAGGCCACCGAAAGGCTGGATATATACGTCCGCCTCTGCCTGGAAGACGACGGGCGCGACAAGGCTAAGGAGTTCCTCTCGGACGGCAGATACGTTCGTTTCGCCTTGAAGGAGTTCACGGAGCAGTTGTTCACGGAATACCCCTGGCCGTACGACATCAGCCCGAGAATCGATATGGAGAACGTCTACAAGACCATCGCGGAAGCCCTTTCCGGCGATATGGAGGTCCTGATAGACCCTGGCGATTTCTACAACATACTGATCGCGGTGAGCGATGACATCTCCCTACATCTGGGCCTACACTTCCTGCCCGGAAGCATCGAGGTGACGGTCAGAGGGCAGGATGACGATGACGACCGCGAGTGGAAGTATCCGGTGGCGGAGCATCTGTCCGACGATTTCACGCTCTCCCTGCTGGACCAGCATCTGGATGACCCGTTCGGACTCACCGAGGAACATGTGGACGAGTTCTGCGACCGCGTCTCCTATCTGCACAGGGCGATCGAGCGCATCGGGGAAATGGCCGGGAGCAAGGCCTCGGCGATGATCGAAAGACACGGCCTGCGACGGCCGTCGATCGAAAAGACTGATAGGACGACCGCGTTCACCCGGATGACAGGGAACCAGAGGCGATTTGGTTCCATTCCGCTAGGAATTCCCTGACTACCGCGGACCTGCGCTCGGCGACCTACGTGGGACAAAGCGCCTTCAACGGCTGCCGCTCCCTGACGTCCGCGGACCTGCGTTCGGCGACCACAGTAGGGGCCAGCGCCTTCAACGGCTGCGAATCCCTCCAGACCGTTGACCTCCCCAAGGCGATCTCCGTGGGGGACTACGCCTTCCACGGCTGCGGCTCCCTGATGACTGCGGACCTGCCCTCGGCCACCTACGTGGGGAAGGGCGCCTTCAGCGACAGCGATGCGCTGACGTTCGCCAGGTTCTCCGACGAGCTGGAGTCGGTCGGGAGCCACGCATTCTCGGTGTCCTTCTACAGTGGCTCCGAGCAGCTGGCCGCCGACGCCGGCTCGCTCAGGGGGAGGACGTTCACCGGCTCCGGCGACGGGAAGCTGTACGAGTCGTTCGAGATCTCCTGGCTGGACGACGCCGGGGCCCTCGCCGACACGACATTCGCCAGGAAGGGCGAGACGCCGTCGCACGACGGCCTGACAAAGGAGCCCACCGACCGGTACACGTACGAGTTCGCGGGATGGAGCCCGGAGCCCGAGCCCGCCGTGAAGGAGGCGTCCTACACCGCCGTGTTCGACGCCGCCGCCAGGGCGTATCCCGTGCAGGTTTCCGCGTCCCCGTACGGCTACGGGACGGTCTCTTTATCCGAGGTCGCGGACGTCCCCTACGGCACCGCCGTACCCGACGACCTCGCCGAGGACATGAGGGCCCTCAACTCCGAGATCGCGTCCGAGCTCGGGAAGGAGTTCATGGTGGGCCACTGCGTTTTCATCGGGGGCCCGGCATCCGAAGCGGTAGAGAGGGAGGTTCTCCCGTACCTCCGTGACATCTGGGCTGGATACCCGGACAGAGCCGACTCTTGGGCGGCCCGCCTGATGTCCCACTTCCGTCAGTGACTCCCCGCAAGACCAGGTCGGTCCGTCTGTCGTTGCAATTCCTACGTTCGTGCATGAATCTGATACAATTTGTTCATGACCGACTGACAACTTCCGGGACATTTTTATGCCATTTGACGAAAATTTGACGAAGGACCGTCCGAGAGCCTCGGGCCTCACCCCCCGACCTTGCTTCCATATTTAAAGACTATATAAAGAAGTATGGAGCCACTTGAGGAATTCGAATCCCCGACCTGCTGATTACAAGTCAGCCGCACTACCGGGCTATGCAAAAGTGGCGTTGAAGCCTCGTATATGACCGCCGTTTATAACTCTTTCTTAGTTATTTCTGTTGCTGGCACCTTACCTGCCCCTTTTCCGATATATTTAATAAAGTTAACCGCATCGCCAGCCCATCCAATTATCTATATCAAGGTGAAATCATGGCTGACGAAGCAAAAAAGCTCATCCGTTTCAATTTCAAGGCATACCTCGCAGACGAAGACAGGCTGTACGACACCAACATTGTCGAAGCGGCCAAAGAGGCCAACATCTACAACGAGAAGGTTCCTTACGAGCCTGTCGCCCACATCCTTGGCTCCAAGAGGCTCTTCGAGGACCTCGAGAACGCGCTGGCTTCCGCTGAGATCGGCAAAGAGTACGAGGTCACCATCCCCTGCGAGAAGGCAGCCGGGCCCAGGAACCCCAAGAACGTCGAGTACTACCCCATCAAGAACTTCATCGACAGGGAGAGGCAGCAGTACCCCCAGCCTGGAATGACTGTCACCGTTGGCAAGAAGAACGGAACCATCGCTTCTGTCGGAGCCGGACGTGTCAAGGTCGACTTCAACAACCCTCTGGCCGGCCACGACCTCATGTACAAGTTCACCGTCGTCGAAGAGGTCACCGACGCCGTAGAGAAGGCCAAAGCCGTCGTCGAGGCTGACTTCTCCACCGCCGAGGGATTCGAGTTCGCTGTCTCCGAGGACAAGATCGTCGTCACCGAGCCCGATCTCTGCAAGTACGACTCCAACTGGAACATCGCCAAGTACAAGGTCGTCGCTGACCTCAGGCAGGTCCTCGGCCTTGACAGGGTCGAGTTCGTCCAGGTCTGGGACGTTCCCAAGAAAGAGTGATTCCAGGGGATTCCCCTGGATTGAAAACAATTCACGGGGTCCTCCCCCGTTTTATTTTTTTAGCTCACACGTATTTGAAGGATACCTTCTCGATCGGCCCTATCTCGAGGCTCTTCGTCGTGTCGGACTCGAAGCGCTCCCTCTCTTCAGGAACGCCCCTCATCACGATCTCGATCCTCCGGAGGCGGACTTCCCCCTTGTCCCTCGGTACTGCTCCTCCCAGATCCGTGAAAGCCTGGAGCTCGTTGCTGAGCCTTTCCACAGCCTTCGTGATCATCGGGGAGAAACCTCCCTCGAACGCCTCCGAATGGATCTCCAAGACGTCTGCGTCCATCATCCTGTCCGATATCTCAGGGAACGCGTCCTTGATGACGCATCTTCCAGGAGTCTCCGTGAGGCAGCGAACGCACCCCACGCATCTCCTGAGCCTTTTCCCGGCTATCGACACGACGACGTCGCTCTCCTCGGATGGCTCGTCCGTGAAGATCAGACGCCTCTCTTCTTCTCCCATAGTTGACCGTATCGCGATTCATTTAAAAAACGCGAGTATCGAATTGATCTCCTGGTTGCGTCTGTTCGTCTGCCTTCTCGCCTGGTACTGTTCCTTGCCGTACCAGTCCTTGTCGGAGAGGCGCTGTTTCGGCAGAGGGATCAGCACTGTCTGTCTGTACTGTGCCATGTTAGCTTTCCTGCTACTAAGAGCATGAATAACATGGCGGAGCGGATATAATAACGTTGATTTGTTATGTTTGTAATACTTGTAATCAATGTTATACTGTGTAGAAGGTGTCCAGCACCGTCCTTCCGAGCTCTGTCACGACGTATTTGCCGCTCCTCTCGTTCTTCTCTATCCAACCGTTCTTGGCCCATTTGTAGATGAAGTCCCTCTGGTAGTACACTGCTTCCGTCTGGCGGACGGATGCCTTCTTGTCGTCCCTGGGCTCGATCTCCCTGAACCAGATTCCGGCGTCCTTGAGAGCGTCCACCATGTGTGAGCTGCTGGTGGGCTTTCTCGCCTCGTTCTTCTGGTCAAGGATCCTGAGGCCGCGGACAAGGTGCTCGTCGGGTATGTCTATGCTGTAGCTGGGCAGCGTCATGGGCTCGGATGAGACCTTGGTAAGGCCCACAGGCTTCCCGTCTATGAAGTATAGGTCCTTGATGCGGCTGTTGTCGACGGTGTATTCCTTGCTGTTGACGGTGAACGGCACCGTGCCTGGGACCATCATGGATGCTATCGTGGACGCTGCGGTGTACTCGGAAGTACCCGCGGACACGTTGACGTAGATCTCGCATCCCTCCTCGTTCCTGTTCTCGGACTGGATGATCTCCAGAACCGACCTGAGCATCACGCGGAAGTCGTACACGACCTCGTTGTGCTCCACGATCTCGATGTCGCGCCCGTAGCCCTCTATGAGCTCCACGACGCGGTCGTAGAAGAGGTTGTATACGTTGTTCTTGTCGGATGGATTCTTGGAATAATGGATGAGATGGATCTTGTTGGCCTCGTAGAAGCTGACCGGCTCGGTGACCTTGGCGGTCTCGAAGGTGACACAGGCGACCATTATGCGTTTCTTGCGCCCAGAGCTCATGCGACCGGGTAGCACGTATGGGATAATAATCAATCGCTGTAATCTTTGAAATGTCCGTGATGCGCGGAAAATAGAAAATACAGCCAGATTGAGAAAAGTTTATAAATGAAATTACCCTCGGGTGTCTCAGCGGACGGGTGGCCTAGTCTGGATATGGCGGCAGCCTCCTAAGCTGCAAGCCGGGGGTTCGAATCCCCTCCCGTTCGCCATTGCTTGTTTTGTTGCGGTGATTCTTCATGGAAGCGTCTAAGGGTACTCGTTCGGACGATTTCCTCGAGTGCGACGTCCTCGTCATCGGCTCCGGACCTGCTGGAGCTTCCGTCGCATACCATCTCGCCCGTCTCGGCAAGGACGACGTCATCGTTCTGGAGAGGCTTTCCGAGAAGCAGCACCGCAGGTACCATTCCATCTGCGGGGAGGCTGTCAGCGACAGGGTAATGGGCCGCGCAGGGATATCCACGGACCGCATCCTCCGCAGGGTGGACAGCATCGAGATATCCCTGGGAGACGCGAATCCGGCTCGCGTGAAGGTCAAAGGCTCCATAGTCGAACGCTGGGCCATGCTGGAGGACATCCTGGCATCGTCCAAGGCCAGAAGGGTCCGCGGCAGCGCCAGGCACGTCAGAAGGCTTCCGGAAGGGGGGTTCGAGGTCGAGGCCACGACATGCAGGATCCGCTGCAGGACCCTCGTCGGAGCGGACGGAGCGTATTCCGTCGTCAGGAAGGACCTCTTCGGGACCCGTCCGGAATGCATGGACCCGATCGTCAACACCGTGGTTCCGGGAGAGCCAGGGGACGCGCTTCGCTTCTTCGTAGGGGAGGTACCTGGCGCATACACGTGGAATTTCCCCTCGTCCGAAGGGATGAGGTCCGTCGGATTCCCGAAAGGATTCGAGGAGATCGGGAAGGACGTCGTCCATGGCGCTCGCTGCATCCCGTCAGGACGCATCCCCAAGGTGTACGACGAAGGATGCCTCCTCGTCGGCGACGCCGCAGGTCTGGCCAATCCTCTCTGCTACGGCGGGATCGGAGCCGCCCTTCTCTCCGGAAGAAAGGCCGCCGAGGCCGTCGTATCCGGAGACCTCCAAGGGTACGGGAGATGGATAGACAGGGACAGGATGTTCGACCGCAGGTTCATGGAGGTGCACAGGGAGTTCACCGAATGGACGACCGACGAGATCGAGGACGCCCTGAGCCTGCTTTCCGGCAATGTCAACATTTTTAAAGGGCTGGTTGCAATGATGCGCCGTCCAAAGTATTCGAGAATGTATCTGGCTGTATGGCTGGGGTTCAGAGTTGGATGGTGAATCCATACAGTATCCATCCGCATGTAATTTATTCTTATAGTTAATACTAACTTCGTGTACTGCTCTAATTGCGGATACAAACTGGATTCGGACGACGAGTACTGCCCGAACTGCTCGGCCATGGTGGAGAGAGGGGGGATACCCTATGTAGACCCTGAGCCCGAGGAGCACGAGGAGGCGGAGGACTTCGAAGAGAGCCCTCCCGTCACAGTCACTCGCACGCCGAACTCCGGCATAGCGATGGTTGTATCCGTGATCCTTCCGGGGATGGGAGCGGTCATAGCAGGCGACTTCAAGGGATTGGCGGTCTTCGCGCTGAGCATCGTGGCCGCGATAATCGCCAGCACGGAGATCGTGCTGATGCCGTTCTTCGTGTCGGTCATGATCGTCCTATGGATAGTGGGGCTGTCGTTGACGTACGACGCGACGACGGTCAGCTCCGATGCGAGCCCTTGTTGAAAATGGATGATTGGGTGTGAGAGGATGGCAGAACGTGAACACGGAGTTCCGATGCATTGCTGCAGATGTTCATACGACTGGTTCCCTCGCGGGAGCGAACTACCGAAACGCTGCCCAGAATGCCGTTCCGTGAAATGGAACAGCCCGAATCTGCTCGTAGAATGCCTCCGCTGCGGCCATAAGTGGAATTCCCAGAAGGGGAATCCGAAGAGATGTCCGAGCTGTGGCTCCAAGTGCTGGAACGTTCCGCCGAAGACACATAGATGCATACAGTGTGGACACGAGTGGACGTCGTCCAGCGACTGTCGTCCAGGAAGATGCCCCGAATGCGGGACCAAGTACTGGGATTCGATGAAACAGGAGACCAAGAGAACCGCAAAGCGCTCCGCCGCCTCTGAGGACAGAGGTCTTGAGGAGAATATACTGAAGCTGCACTCGCAGGGACTTTCGACCGTGGAAATCGCGATCCGCACGGGAGCTCCCTGCAGCGTCGTCATCGAAACGGTGAAGGAAAACGCTTCAAAGGACAACGCCTGACTGCATCAGTCGGGCAGATTGTCCCTCATGTCCTTGATTTTCTGAAGTATCTCTTCAAATTTCTTATGCTCCGAGTCGGCAGCTGCCTTGCATGTCAGGTGCTGCTCGTGGCATACCTGGGCCTCGTCCCTGAGCTTTGCCGCCTCGTCCATCAGCTGGCACATCTTCTCGTGGTTTGCCTGTCCGGCGGCGGACATCTGGACGACCTTCTTGTGGTGCTCCTGAGCCTCCGCGCGGGTCCCGTCTATGTCGCCGTTGCCTCCACGGGCCCTCATCTGGGCGGCACGATCGTTGCATTCCTCGCGCTTCTGCTTGGCATCCCTGGCGGCGACGTTGCATTCGTCCCTCTTCTCGCGGTAGACGCGGGCCTGTTCGGACAGCTCCCTGGCCTTCTGCTGGAGCTTGTTGCGCTTCTCCGCCAGGACGGAGGCCTGCTGGTGGTACTTGTCCCTGGCTTCGCGGTGCTTGTTGGCCTCCTTGTTCAGCTCGGCCGTCATCTCCTCGAGGCTGCGCATGTCCTCCTCTATCATGTCCGATATCAATCTTACACCCTGGACGGCGATGGCGCACCAATCGTATAAATGTGCACCACGGATACCGCAACGGTTAATAAATGACTCACGGTAAGGGCGGATGTGACGGACGAGAGCTACCGCAAATGCAGGACCTGCAGGCTGTGCAGGCATTCAGAAGACTCCTGGACATGCATCCCCGAGGGCAGGGAGACGGGTCCCGACTCCTCCTGCGGAAGGTACCGTCCAGGATGCTGCGAGACCTGCGCATCTCATTCCGAAGGAAAATGCGAGCTGTCCGGGCTCGAGGTCTACGATCTGGACGTGTGCAGCTTCTACGACCCTTCAGGCCCTCTCTGAGTTCCTGTCCTTCCTGTTGGACAGGACGTTCTTGACGCTGGCCTTGGCCTTCGCCTCGCCCATGAGGACCTTCTTGGCCGACTCCGGTATGCCGTAATACACGATATTGTCGCACAGGGAGACGTTCCCCTGCATGAGCGGCCTCACCTTGGAGTAGCTGGACTGGAGGCTTCCCACGGATTCGTTCATGATGGAGGTGAGGCTGTAGATATCGGACTCGATGAACTTCTTGGAGTTCACGTATCCGGTCTCCGGAAGGAACGGGTTGTAGGTGCCGTCCATGAAGTCGTCGTCCAGGTCGTCCACAGCGTCCATCAGGTAGACGCAGGCCGTGAGCTCCTCGAAGATCCTGTCCAGGTCGTCGGACGCGTGCTCGCCGGCTATGTCCTTCAGGGCTCCCGTGAGTCCCTTCCCGAACGTGACGCCCATCCTCCTGGCGTCCTTGCAACCGTCCAGCTCCAGCTTGCGGAGGGCACCGAACCCCTTGCCGACCATCTCGTCGTAATCCGGATACATCTTTTCCGCCTTCTCTATGGCTCTTCCCAAGGCCACGGAGATGAGCTTGGTCTTCAGGGACGGCTTGTCGGTCTCGTCGTCGTACAGCTCCCATTTCGTGAGGATAATGGTGTAAGCCGCCATTTTCCTCATGAGCTCGGAATCCGCTTTCGGCTTGTCCAGGACGCAGATCGTCCTTTCAGTGGGGCCGAACTCCAGGGCCTCTCCTGTGACTCCTGCGAGAAGGATCGTGTTGAAGGTCATGTCGAAGTTGACGGTCGCCGTTCCAGACAGGCCGAAACCGGCCTTGAGCTGATGGCAGCCCTCGCAGTAGTACCTCCTGTATCTCTTGAGGTCCAAGGGCGGCAGCCTTTGATATGACGGGACCGTGTATCCGAACATCAAGGGTCTATCTGCGGGACCGATTTAATCCTTGCCAGAGAAAATCCGAAATGACTGGACAAGCATGAACGTTTCAGTCCAGATATTTCAGAATTCGCCAAGGGTTAAATATCGGTAATCAGTACGGCGACTATTAACCGAATATATTATTCGGACGGTGAATTTCATGTCCAACGATGGAGCTTCTGTAGAGAAACTGACAGCGCTTTACGAGAGTCAATCCCCTTCCGCATTCGTCGCGTTCGCAATGCACGGACTCCCCGAGAGCGACCATGCCGAGCGTTTCGACAAGGGAGATCACAGCGGCGCCACCAAGTGCGATTATTGCTGCTGTGACGACAAAGGCTGCTGCAACAGCTCCGGATGGTACGGATGCCTCGCCGGCGGAATCATCTGCTGCTGCGCCTGCTGCTGCTACATCACCCACGGGTTCAACGGCGTCTGGACATACTGGCCTTTCTGATTTTTATTTCCTGTCGCGTGGATTCTGCGCGGCAGGGGGCCATTCATGAAACAATATCTTTCAGTCGTCGTGAAGCCTACTCTGCGTTGCGACACCGACTGCAGGCATTGCTATCACCCTCCCGAGGAACGCGTAGGAGGGGAGATGTCCCTGAAGACGGTGGACAGGCTCATGGAACTCGTAGCGGAAGAGTACGAGGCGGCCTGGTTCGTATGGCATGGAGGGGAGCCTCTGACGCTCCCCCTGTCGTTCTACAAGGGTGCCGTCGAGCTGGAGGAGAAGCATTTCGGGAAGGGCACCTACCGCGTCGGGAACACCATCCAGACCAACGGCCTGAACCTCAACAGGAGGCTGATGGCCTACTGCAGGCAGAAGCAGATCAACATAGGGGTGTCTTACGAGGGCCCCTACAACCACATCCTCAGGGAAGGGGACGTGGCCAAGGCGATAGCGTCGCTGTCGGACAAGGACAACAAGCACTCGGCCAGCTCCACGATATCCGCGGAGACCGCTCTCCACCAGAAGGAGATCTACGAGTACTTCCGCGACAAAGGGACCGACGTGTCGTTCTCGCCCGTCATACCCGCCGGATGCGCCAAGTGCAACGGCACCGTTCCGGACCCGGACGACTACATAAAGGGAAGCATAGAGGCCTTCGACGAGTGGCTCACCGATACCGAGTCCAAGATCCCTCTCATCCCCCACTACCTGTACATGCTGAACTATCTCGGCGAGCCAGTGCCCTCCGACTGCGCCCACACCTCCTGCCTAACGAAGTGGATATGCGTCAATCCGGACGGCACCGTCTATCCGTGCGCGAAGGCCTGTCCGGAGGAGTTCAGGATGGGCAATATAAACGAGGTCGGATCGATCTCGGAGCTGTTCAGGTCCGAAGGCTTCGCCAACATCCTCCGCGGCTCCATCGAGAGGCGCGAGAAGTGCAAAGGATGCGAGATCTACGACTATTGCAACGGAGGCTGCAGCATGGACTTCTACCACGAATGCGGCCTTGAGAACAACACAGGCGACTCCTGCAGGATCTACAAGGAGATCTTCAAGCACGTCTCCTCAGAAGTCCAGAAGATCCTCGACGAGAAGCCGGACATGGGAAGGTACAACCGGTTCGTCAAGGACGCGGTCATCGGCAAGCTGGTCAATCCCAAAGTCGTCTCCCAGCGATGACGGTGTTCCCATGGACGACTCCGAGGATTAGGATAACCCGTACGAGGGCTACGACAGGGAAAGGTACTGGGTGGGGCCCTGCGGCTACCGCGTGTACGAGATACTTGAAAAAACCCCTGACAGGGAGTCCTACAGAGGCCTCTTCGACGAGGAGAGGGAGGAGTTCGATTCGAAGTATCTGAAGCCCGGGCTCTCCGCTCCGAGGATGGAGGAGCCAGCGGCCCCGGAGCCCATCGTCTTCTCCGAATACGATCCGTACGCCAGGTACGACAGGAGAAGGTACTGCGTCGGCCCCGGAGGGAGGAACGTCTAGAAGATCCTTCACCCCAGGAAGGGCGTCATCAGGTACGAGTTTCTCCAAGGGGAGGAGAGGGCCCTCTTCGTTATGAAGTACACGAGGAGAAGCCCTGTGAGGTTTCAGCGCAGGCGCGACACGGCGTCAATCTCGATCTTCACGCCCTTGGGGAGCGCCGAGGCTCCGATGCACGACCTGGCAGGGTACGGTTCGGAGAAGAACTCGCCGTAAACGGCGTTCACCTCCGGGAATGCGGCCATGTCGGTGATGTACACCGTTACCTTCAGCACGTCGGACATCGACGATCCCGATGCCTCTATGACGTTCTTCAGGTTCTGAAGGGCCTGTCTCGCTTGATCCCTGATGTCCTCCGGCACCTTCCCGGTGGCAGGGTCGACGGGTATCTGGCCGGAAGCGTAGACCAGCCCTCCGTCCTTGATCGCCTGGGAATACGGGCCTGCCGCGGCCGGTGCTTTGTCTGTAGAGACTTTCTCCATGCTATCAGTACTCTATTCCCTTCCTAGCACCTATACCTTTGTCGAACGGGTGCTTGATCAGCCTCATCTCGGTCACGAGGTCGGCGTAGTCTATTATTTTCTGGGGGACGCCCCTTCCGCTGAGGACGACCTCGGTGTTCGGGGCGCGCCTCTCCAGAAGAGCGATCACGTCGTCCGGGGTGGCCAGACCGAAAGACATCGTGTTGTTGATCTCGTCCAGGATCACAAGGTCGTATTCGCCCGATGTGAGCGCCTCCTCGGCCTTCGCCAGGCCTTCCTTGGTGAGCCTGATGTCCTCCTCGCGGGACACCACCTCTCCGCACATGTGGTCTGCTCCCATGGGAACGATGGTGAAGTTCGGTATCATGTCTGCGGCAATGTGCTCGCCGTAGCCCTTGTCGGGTTTCAGGAACTGCAGCATCAGAACGTTGAGGCCTCTTCCGGACGCACGGAAAGCAAGTCCCAGGCAGGCGGTTGTTTTACCCTTCCCGTTGCCTGTGTACACTTGGACGAGGCCGAGCTTCTTCTTTACTTGAGGGTCGGGTGCCATGTTATCGATTATGGATTGTTGTGTACGGTCTTAACGTTAGCGTAAGAACAGAAACCCCGATATATGACATGCACTTCCACTGCTTCCGTGGAATCCTATACAGAGTCTGAGAGGAGGCGCCTGATGATAGCGTGCTGCGCCGCCGCGTTCATCACGCCGCTGTTGAGCACCATGATGAATCTCTCATTGGATGCTCTCGGCAAGGAGTTCTCAGTAGGGTCCCACTCGCTCGGATACGTCAACACGGCGTTCCTTCTGTCTTCGGTCGTCTTCATGGTGCCGCTGTCCAGGATGGCGGATATCTCGGGAAAGCGCAGGATGTTCCTGGGCGGAGTGCTCACGATAGCCATATCGTGCATTCTGGCTCCGTTCAGCACCGAGTTCTGGATGATCATCCTGTTCAGAGGAACCATAGGGATGGGAGCCGCCGCCGTGGTCACCACCAGCGTCTCGATGATAACCGACGTCTTCGACCGCAACAGGAGAGGATGGGCCATCGGCATTAACACCACATGCGTGTACGTGGGCCTGGCTCTCGGGCCGTTCATCGGAGGGGTGCTCAACGACCTGCTGGGGTGGCGCTCGCTGTTCTTCGTGATAATACCCTTTGCCGTGGTCGCCATAGCGATGATGCTCTCGTTCAAGCACGAGATCGCACCCTTCGCTGGAAAGACGCTGAGCGTCAAGAGCTCGATCCTTTACGGGCTGGCGATCCTGCTCTCGATGGGAGGGGTGATAAACCTCCCTGAGACCTGGGCCGTCTGCATGTTCCTGGTCGGACTGGTGCTCCTTGTGGCCTTCGTCCGTCTCCAGTCCGTCTCCGACAACCGTATCCTGGACGTTAGGCTGTTCAGGAACCGCATGTTCTCCGGGTCGTGCATAGCTGCCTTCCTGAACTACGCCTCGTCTTATTCCTTGTCCTTCTTCCTGGCCCTTTACCTCCAGAGCCTCCAGGGGCTGTCTGCCACCGAAGCTGGGATGCTGATGCTGATACAGCCGGCTGTCCAGGCCATTTTCACCCCGTTCTTCGGAAAAAGATCCGATTTCGTGTCGGACAAGCGCATCCTCCCCACACTCGGCATGCTGGTCATCGCGGTCGGAGTGGCTTCCATCATATTCTATGACGTCGACACCCCAATGTGGGCCATCGTCCTGACCATGGTGCTCACAGGATTCGGTTTCTCGCTGTTCTCCGCCCCTAACACATCTCTGATAATGTCCTCCGTTCCTGCGAAGGACACTGGAGAGGCCTCCGCCATGATATCCGTGATGAGGCAGACCGGCATGATGATCAGCATGGGGATCGCGATGACCGTCATCTCCGTGATAATGGGGTCCGCCGACAACATCTCTCCGGAGACCTACGGCGATTTCATCAACGTCATGAGGGTATCGTTCGTCATATGCACGATCATGTGCCTGACGGGAGCTGTGACGTCCATGATGAGAGGGAAGAGCGACGTCGCCGAGTCTAAGTTGTAAGAAATTCCTTAATTTATTAAGGCATTCTTAAGTATAATTTATATGAAATAATAAAATTTATTCTGAAATTACAATTATTATGTGCTTGTTTAGGTATAATTAACTATTATTAGGCACTTTTTATCCCAAAACATATAATATATAAACTGACAGTATCAGCCATGTCCGCCGCGACCAACGAGAACATAGAGTTCCAAAAGATAGTGGCCATCGTTGGCGTGTCGTTGATGGCCATCAAATTCCTTGCTTATTTCACCACGGGGTCCGTTTCCATCCTGACGGACGCCATGGAATCGATCGTCAACGTCGTTGCGGCGTTCGTGGGACTTTATGCCTTGTATGTTTCCGCGCGTCCTGCAGACAAAGACTACCCCTTCGGACACGGAAAGATCGAGACGGTCTCTTCTTCCGTCGAAGGAACGCTCATCACCATCGCCGGAGTTTTAATCATCTACGAGTCCATCCAGAAGCTGCTCCACCCCGGAGAGCTCACATCCCTGGACATCGGTCTCGTCCTCATCGCGTTCACCGCCATCGTCAACCTTGCGGTCGGAAGGTCCGCCATCCGCCGCGGAAGGAAGAACCGTTCCCCCGCCCTCGAGGCGAGCGGAAAGCACCTCTGCTCCGATACCGTCTCCTCCTTGGGAATCATCGTAGGACTCGTAGTCCTGTACGCTGCCCAGGCCCTGGGATACGACGCCCGCTGGCTCGATGCCGTCATAGCCATGTTCTTCGGCGCCATCATCATAAGGACCGGACTGAAGGTCATCAGGGAATGCCTCCGCGACTTCATGGACGGAAAGGACAAGGAGCTCATATCGGAGCTCGCAGAGACCCTCAACGAGCAACGCCATTACCACTGGATCGACGTTTACGGCCTCAGGGCCATCAAGTACGGCACCAGGAACTTCGTGAACCTCCGCGCCGTCCTCCCCAGGAACATGAGCCTGGAGAGGTCCACCGTCGAGCTCAACGAGGTCGAGGATGCCTTCCGCAAGAAGTATGGGGACGCCGTCGAGGTGTCCATCACTCCCATTCCCTGCCAGGAGTTCAACTGCCGCTACTGCAAGTACGAGTGCGAGCAGAGGAGCGCCGAGTTCCAGAGGGAGCTGGATTGGACGCCTATCAGCCTCTGCAGCTTCACCCCCCATGCGGCTGACGGAAGGGTCATCATCAAGATAGACGGAACTAAATAAGAACCAGATGCGGATACCCGGGGCATGAACCAGATCGAGATTCCTCCGGAAGTAGAGGAGGCCGGACTGTCGGATTGGTACTCCGGCCTCAACGACCCCAGCAGGGTCAAGGTGAAGAGGTACCTCAAGGACATCGACACGACGTCCGCCAGCGCCTTCCTCATCGACCTCATGTTCCGCTCCGAGGAGGACCACAACTACGGCCTCTCCACGACCGCTGGATCCTACGCCCTGTCCATGGACATGGACGACTACACCCGCTTCAAGGTCACCGAGGCCTACATAGACGGGCTCTACGGCTCCGAGAAGTACGACGACGCCAAGGAGCAGTGCTGCAGGAATCTCGATCTGTACCCCACGATCAAGGAGAGGTTCCTGGCCGACAACGGCGGAGCCCTCCCCAAGGAGATCAAGTGCCGCAACAGGCTCATAGACATCCTGGTCGGAGTGGAATGCGCCTACGACGACGCCACGAGCCTCCTGGACGATTACGTGGAGATCGGCATCCTGGATCCCGACGAGCTCTCGTACAGGAAGCAGAGCCTCAAGATCCACAGGATGCAGAAGACCTTCGACAGCATCTATTCGTATCGTCCGAAGCAGTGAGATCCTTCCAAGGGATCATCGGGATGACGTCGATGGCGGGCTCCTCGTAGGGATGTGCCCTGCGGACCGCCTCGACGGCCTTTTTCAGATCTTCTTCCTTCACGGCGAATTCGACCCTCGTCTCTTCGACGGCCTCTATCCTGCCCGGAGTGCCTATGAAGGGATCAGAGCCCTCCAAGGGCCTCCACGTGCCCGTGACGGGCCAATAAGAGAAGCAGCGGTCGTATCCCGGATATAATGGGGATATCGAGGAGGTGACCTCGTCCATCAGACGCTCAAGATGCGCTCTTGGGATGCACGTCCCTACCTTGTAGCACAGGCTTCTTTCCATCTGCTGAATTCCTGGAGTCGACGCCCCGGATGATCTCGTCTATGCCCTTCAGGCGCCCTCCCTTCTTCTTGGTCATCTTCCTGGATCCGATGCTGAGGTAGATCAGGCTGAGGGTGGCCGCGAGGCAGGTGATCGGAGGGAACAGGTACGCGCTTCCGGCGATGAGGCCGGTTCCAGCCTTGAGGCGGCTGATGCTCTCGATCTTGGCTGCGAGCTGGTCCCCCTCCTCCACCACGAGCCTGCCCTTGAGCTTGTCCAGAAGGAGCTTCTGCCCTCCCATGACGACCTCGGCGCTCCACTGGACCTGTCCGAACGGAGGCGCCGCCTTTCCGACAGCGCGGGTCGTCCTGTTCAGGATGGATCTCCTGAAGTCGTCGGCGGTGGTGCCCTCGAACTCGGTCCAGCAGGTGCCGGACGTGTACACGGAGTGGGCATCGCTACCGGCCATCTCCGCCCATCTTCCGGGATAGGCGTCCATGACCTCCTTGGCGAACATGTTGGAATACCTGTCAGGATGTCCGCCGTTGATGGTCTCGAACCCGTCGATGTCGAGCTCGAGGATCTTCTCCTGCAGACCGGGGACGTGGAAGCTGAACGGATGGGGCGCGATGACTATGCCGTCCTGCGAGCGTATGATGTCCACGGTCTCCTCCACCGAGAGCCCCATGGGGACCTTCTCGTTGAGGAACAGTCCGATGATCTCGCCGTCGGCGGTGGTGACCTCCTCTCCGACTATGAAGTCGATGTCGTCGAACTTCTTGGCGTACTTCGCTCCCTTGAAAGCCCCGGCTGTCTCGTCGTGGTCGGTGATGGCCATGACATCGTAGCCAAGGCTCCTCATCTTGTCGACCTGCATCTCGGGAGAGATCACCGACTCGGGGAATTTCATCAGGCTTCCGAGCTGCGAAAAACCCGAGAAGTGAGTGTGTAGATGGGTATCCGCTCTGCCCATGGATTTAGGATTTCCTAATGGTATATAAACACTTTTCAGAATATCCATGTGAACGGACGAAACGTGCGCCGATGTTCACGAGTAATAGTACTCTCCGTTGGATTTCTGCTCCCTGTCGAGCCTGGAATCGGGCTTGTTGATCCTGGGCCTGTGGGTGTCCGCGTCACGCCTGAAGGTGATGTCGACAGCGGAGAGGAACCTGTTCATCCCTTCCCTCATGTCGTACGGTCCGTCCCCGATACCGTGGTGGCCGGGCTCCCCGCCGAAGACCATCAGCGAGTCGGACACCATGTCCAGGAAGTAGACGTCGTGGTCGACGATCATGGCGCTGCGGCCGGTCTTCTCCATCATCCTCCTGATGGTCTTGGCCGCGACCATCCTCTGGTTCGAGTCCAGATAGGCGGAAGGCTCGTCGAAGAGGTACATTTCGGCTTCGTTGGAGAGGCACATGGTTATGGCGACCCGCTGCAGCTCTCCTCCGGAAAGCCTGGACACCTTTTTGTCCATCAGAAACTTGATGCCGAGGGGCTCAATGACCTCTCCGGTGAAGAACCCGGAGGTTATGGTCTCGTAGTTCTTCATCAGGAGCAGGTCCTGAACGGTTCCGTCGAAGTCTGCGGAGATGTACTGGGGCTTGTAGGACACCTTGACCTTTCCGTCCAGGGTCCCGGAGTCTGCTTCGATGGCTCCTGCCAGGATCTTGACGAAAGTGGTCTTGCCGGTTGCGTTGGGTCCGACGATTCCGACCGACTCCCCGATCTTGACGGAGCCTCCGGTGATGTCCATCCTGAACTCGCCGAAGTCCTTGCTGAGCTTGTCGAACGAGATGATGTCGGCGGTCTGCCAGTCTTCTCTCGGGGGAGAGGCCTCGAACTCGATGGGGCGGTCCCTGAACCTGATGTTCTCCTCGGGAAGGTATCCGTCCAGGTAGGCGTTGATGGCGGTCCTGACCTGTCTGGCCAGGGTGAACACTCCGTACGCTCCTTCGGAACCGTAGACGAGGTGGACGTTGTCCGCCAAGAAATCCAGAATAGCGAGGTCGTGCTCGATGACGACGACCTGCTTGTCCACGCTGAGGTCCTTGATGATCCTGGCCATCTTGACCCTCTGGTAGATGTCCAGATAGGAGGTGGGCTCGTCGAAGTAGTAGACGTCGGCGTCCTTCATGACCGTGGCGGCCATGGCCAGCCTCTGGAGCTCTCCTCCGGAAAGCTTGTCCAGCTCCCTGTCCATGACCTCCTCGAGATCGAACAGCTTCGCGGCCTCGTCCATGGTCATGCGCTCCTCGACCTTGGAAAGCAGGTCCCTCACCACTCCTTTCACGGACTGGGGGAGCTTGTCGACGTACTGGGGCTTGATGGCCGTCTTGATCTTTCCGTCGTAGACGTTCTGGAGATAGTCGTGGATCTCGGTCCCGGCGAAGTGCTTCAGGACCTCCTCCTTGGTGGGAGGGTTCTCGTAGTTGCCGAGGTTGGGGATCTCAGCGCCGGAAAGCATGCGGATAGCTGTGGACTTCCCGATTCCGTTGGGCCCCAGGATACCTGTGACCAGGCCCTTCTTGGGGACGGGCAGACGGTACAGGCGGAAGGCGTTCTCGCCGTAGCGGTGGACTATCTCCTCCTTGAGCTCGTCAGCAAGACCGATGATCTTGATCGCCTTGAACTGGCATTTGTTGACGCATATCCCGCAGCCCTGGCACAGGGTCTCGGAGATGACAGGCTTGCCCCTCTCGCCGAATACGACGCACTCGGCTCCGGTGCGGTTGAGCGGGCAGAACCTCTCGCATTCCTTGTTGCACTTCTTCGGCTGACAACGGTCGGCCAAGACTGCGGCTATCCTCATAGAGCCGAGGATTTGCTTATCTGATAAAAGGATTTAGTACGCGCGTGCCCCGATTAAGGTGTGAAAAATATATACAGACCTATGCAGTGGGGTTGGCAATGTCAAAGATCTGCATAAACATCGCGTGGCCGTATGCCAACGGTACGATCCACCTGGGGCATCTGGCCGGGTCGCTCCTGCCGCCCGACATATTCAGCAGGTACAACCGTCTTCTCGGGAACGAGGTCCTCATGGTCGGGGGTTCCGACCAGCACGGGACGCCTATAACCGTCTCTGCCGAGAAGAGCGGGATGACCCCCGAGCAATATGCGGATAAGTACCACGAGATCAACAAGAAGGCCATCGAGGACATGGGCATCGAGTACACCCTGTACAACAAGACCCACTGTCCCACCCACTTCGAGGTCACCCAGAAGATATTCAAGGACCTGAAGGCCAAAGGATACATCTATGTCAAGGAGACGGACCAGTACTACTGTCCCAAGTGCGCCCGCTTCCTGCCGGACCGCTACGTGGAGGGAGTCTGTCCTGTCTGCAAAGCGGAGAAGACCCGCAGCGACCAGTGCGACAGCTGCGGAACCACCTTCGAGGCAGGGATGCTCGTCGACCCGTACTGCACCCTGTGCGGATCCACGCCCGAGGTCAGGCCCACCAGCCACTTCTTCCTGAAGCTGAGCGCCTTCGCCGACGACCTCATCAAGTTCATAGACAGCAAGGAGGACTGGAGGCCCAACGTCAAGACCTTCACCCGCAACTGGCTGGAGGGAGGCCTTCAGGACAGGGCGATCACCAGGGACATGTCCTGGGGAGTCCCCATACCCGAGGAGGGCTGGGACGACAAGGTCATCTACGTCTGGTTCGAGGCCGTGATCGGATACCTGAGCGCCTCCGTGGAGTACTCCAGGATGATCGGCAAGCCCGACTACTGGAAGGAGTTCTGGAAGAACCCCGAGTGCAGGCACTACTACTTCATCGGCAAAGACAACATCCCGTTCCATTCCATCATCTGGCCCGCCATACTGCTGGGCATCGGCGGAATGAACCTGCCTTACGACATCCCCGCGAACGAGTACCTCATGATAGGCGGAGGCAAGTTCTCCAAGAGCCGTGGCGGAGCCATAGACGTGCCTTCGGTGCTGAAGCAGTACGACGCTGACCTTGTCAGATACTACCTGTCTGCCATCATGCCCGACACCCGCGACTCAGAGTTCTCCTGGGACGACTTCATCACCAAGATCAACAACGAGCTTGTGGCCGACCTAGGGAACTACTACCACAGGTGCCTGAGCTTCACCAAGAAGAACTTCAGGACCGTTCCCGCGAAGGCGGACGACGAGGAGGCCAAGGAGGCCTTGGACGCCATCAAGGCCGCCCTTGAGGAGTACAACGCCTGCCTCAGCAGGTGCGACTTCAAGAAGGGCCTGAAGGCCATGATGGAGCTCGCCCACTTCGGCAACAGGTACTTCGACTCCATGAAGCCCTGGGCACTTGTGAAATCCGACAAGGACGCCTGCGGCAGGGTCATGAACACCAACCTCCGCATCGCGAAAGCGCTCGTCATGATGGCCTGGCCTTTCATGCCCAGGTCGTCGGAGAAGGTCTGGGGCTTCCTCGGATACGAGGGAACGCCCGAGGACGCCGGACTGGATTCGATACTCGACCCCATCCCCGAGGGACAGGCGCTCAACGAGCCCGTGCCGGTCTATAAGAAGATCGAGGTCAAGGAGGAGAAGCCCAAGGAGAAGAAGAAAGAGGCCCCTGCGGCGGTTCCAGAAGGACCTTTCGCGGACTTCAGACGCATGGACATACGCGTCGGAGAGGTCATCTCCGTGGAGGACCACCCCGAGGCGGAGAAGCTGTACGTGCTTAAGATCGACCTCGGAGAGGAAGAGCCCAGGCAGATAGTCACCAACCTCAAGTCGGTGTATCCCAGGGACCAGATGATGGGCAGGAAGCTGCTGGTCATCTCCAACCTCAAGCCTGCCAAGTTCCGCGGCGTCCAGTCCTCGGGAATGCTCATGGCGGCCGACGACGAGCCTCTGGGAGGTACCGCCATCCTCCTCCTGAAGCCTTCGAAGGACGTCCCCAACGGGACCGTGGTGAACTGCGGGATGCAGAACTCCTCGTCGCGCATCGAGGTTAAGCACTGCGAGAAGGCGGTCATCAAGGTCGCCCACGTGAAGGACGGGAAGTTCCTGGGCAAGGACATCGAGGTGCCCGAGGGAGCCCCCGAAGTCATCGCCGCGGTGATAGACGGCGACAAGGTCGTCCCGCTGGGGGACGGCAAGGATTGCTTTATGACCGTAGAGTCCGAAGTGATGGACGGGGCAGACGTCGTATGAAAGCGGACTTGCACGTCCATACACTCTATTCGAACGACGGAAGGACGACGCTCGAAGACCTGATCGAGTTCTCCGTCGCCAAGGGAATCGGATGCGTAGCAGTCACGGACCATAACAGCTTCGAGGCCTACGAGCATCTGAAAGACAACGGAAAGGTGATAATCATCCCCGCCGAGGAGGTCTCCTCCAAGGAGGGGCACATCGTCGCTCTGGGGATCGACAGGCTCATCCCCAGAGGACGCTCCATCCAGGAGACCATAGACCTCATCCACGAGGCCGGTGGCTACGCCTTCGCCGCTCATCCTTACAGATGGTGGTCCGGCCTCGGGGAGAAGAACACCATCGAATACCCGTTCGACGGGATAGAAGCCAGGAACGGCAGGTCCATACCTTCCGCGAACGTCAAATCCGAGGCTCTGGCCAAGAGGATAGGGAAGCCTATATCGGCAGGAAGCGACGCCCACACGCCCAGGCACATCGGCGAGGGGTACGTGGAGATCCCCGACAGCGTGAAGACCTGGGAGGACGCCGTGGAGGCCGTCATGGCTGGGAAGGCGACCGCCCACAGCGACAGCCGCGGCATGGTAGGGACGTTCAAGTACGGGTCCAAATCGATCGGGGAATGGATGCTCAGAGGATTCAAGAAGATGTGAACAGCATCCGAACGGATCGGTGCTTTTCAGCCACAAACCATCCACATCGATTAGGGCAAATCATTAGGGCAATATTTTTGCTCTAATCTGCCCTATTTTACACATAACATTTCTGATCAATAAAGTTGAATCATCAATCACCATAGGCGTTCTTTCGGTTCATATCTCTAATATAATTGGTAGGGTAATCCAACCGCGATGCCCGCCAGAATATTCGCATACGTCTGGAACAACCACATGGCCGTCATGGAAAGGATAGACGTCAAGCACCAGATCACCGCCATCTGTCCGACCATCCTTCACAACAAGGCCCTGACCCCCGACATGATAAAGGAGCTCATCCTCTCCAACGAGGTCACGCTGATCTGCTGGCAGAGCATCGGATTCATCGGGGATGTGCTGTCCGACCCGGATCTGGCCGAATCCAAGATAATCGTGATAGGCAGCGATCCGTCCGTATGGTCGCGCTCGACCGTCGACATGAGCATAGTGTCCAGATGCTACGAGTACATGAGCAAGGGCGGCGACGAGAACTTCACTAGGATGTTCGACTACATCAGCGCCTCTGTCCTCGGCGGGAAAGAGGAAGTGAAGCTCCCTGTGGACGTCCCGTGGCAGTCGATCGTAGGATACAAGAATGGAGAACTCTTCGACGACCCTCTCGCCTACATAGAATCCTATGGCCTCGATAGGACGAAGCCTTTCGTGGGGATAATGGCGTCAAGAGCCCATTACACCATGGACGGGCTGTCTCTCGAGAAGAGGATGTGCGAGATCGCCATCGAATACGGGATGAATCCCATTCTGGTCTACACCATGTACAGGCCCGAGCCAGGCCAGCCGGTCCTCACCCCTTCCGAATGCGTGAGGAGGTTCATGTGGTCCGACGGGAAGCCGCTGGTGTCTGCCATCGCGAAGCTGTCCATAGCCCATTTCGGCTCGGAGGACGACAGCGGCAGCGTTCTGAAGGACACGGACGTCCCGCTGTTCGCTCCAGTTCTGATGTCCAGGATGTCGGTGAAGGAATGGGAGGAATGCAGCGGCCTCACCTCCGATGTGACATGGAAGATAATGCTCCCCGAGATGGAGGGGGGCATCGAGCCCATCCCCATAGGCTCCGAGATGGACCTCCTTCCGAGGATGAACAAGAAGAGGGTCCTGATCGAGGAGAGATGCAGGAAGGCCATGCGCAGGATAGCCAGGAGCGTCGCGCTGCAGACCAAGCCGAACTCCGAGAAGAGGGTCCTGCTCTTCCTGAACAACTTCCCGTGCCACGGAGCCGAGGCCAACATAGGGAACGCGGGCGGAATGGACGCGCTGGAGAGCGTCGCACGCATCCTGCAGAGGATGGCCGCCGAAGGATATGACACTGCGCCTGTAAAGGACGGCAAGGAGCTCAAGGACCTGATCCTGGAGAAGAAGGCTCTGAACGAGTTCAGGTGGACCACCGTCCAGGAGATAAAAGGCCATGGCGGCGTGCTGTACGAGATGGGGGCCGACGAGTACGAGGCGTATCTGAGAACGCTTCCCGATGGAGTTCCGGAGGACATCGTGAAGACATGGGGGGAGCCGCCAGGCCAGAGCATGGTCCTGGACGGGAAGATCCTGATCTCCGGAATCAGGCTGGGGAACGTTATCGTAGCTCTGGAGCCGAAGAGGGGCTGCTACGGGCCCAGATGCGACGGCAAGGTATGCAAGATACTCCAGGACCCGGTATGCGCCCCTACGCACCAGTTCATGGCCGAGATGCACTATTTCAACGACATCTGGAAGGCCGATGTGATGGTCCATATCGGGTCTCACGGATGCCTCGAGTTCCTCCCGGGAAAATCCACCGGTCTGTCCGAGAGATGCTATCCGAACCTATGCGTGGGAGACACGCCCCACATCTACATTTACACCACGGACAACCCGACCGAGGGGATGGTGGCCAAGCGCAGGTCCTACGCCACGATCGTCAGCCATATGCAGGCCCCGATGAAGGACGTCCAGCTGTACGGCGATCTCGCTGAGATGGATTCGATGATGATGGAGCTCGAGACTTCGAAGGACGATCCCTCGAGATCGGAAGCCCTCAGGGTGCGCATGGTGAAGAAGCACAACTCGGTCAACACGGCTCGCCAACTGCCCGACGACATCGATCTGGACGCCTGCATCAGGCATTACCGTTCCTATCTTTCCAGCATACGCGGATCGCAGACCATCCAGGGCCTCCACGTCTTCGGCGAGAAGCCAGAGGGCGAGGGGAGGGTCGACATGGTCTACTCCATCTTGAGATTCAACGACGACGGAGGCTCCCTGATGCATCTGGTCTCGGATTCCATGGGATACGATCTCGACGCCCTCAGCTCCATGGAACCATGGGAGAAGCTGGGTGACAAGAGCGTCGACGACATCCGCGGGTCCATACGCGAGAGGACGCGCGAGCACATAGCTCATGTGATTTCCAGCGGGGACACGTCCGAATTCCCCGACAAGGACGAGCTGATACTGGACATCTCCAACAGGATAGACGCGTCCGACGAGATGGGCTCGCTGATGAGATGCATGTCCGGACGCTACATCGAACCCAGCCCGTCCGGATTCATCACCAGAGGGAGATACGACGTCCTTCCCACAGGCAGGAACTTCTATTCCATGGATCCGAAATCCGTCCCGACCAGATCCGCCTGGGAGACCGGCGTCAAGCTCGCGGAATCGGCTGTGAAGAGATTCATGGAGGACGAGGGGAGGATGCCAGAGACCATCGGATACAACTGGAACTTCAGCGATATCCTGGTGTGCGGTGGAGAGACCATGTCCCAGATGATGCACCTGCTGGGAGCCGAGCCTACATGGGGGCAGGACGGGTCCGTCAAGGGATTCCGCATAATCCCGATGAAGGAACTCGGGAGGCCCCGCATAGACACCACGATAGGCATCTCCACCATGCTCATCGAGAACATGCCCGGACCTATGGATTACATGCATTCCGTTATAGAATCGATAATGGACCTCGACGAGCCTCTGGAGTTCAACTTCCCCAGAAAGCATATGCTGGAGTCCATCGAGGACGGAGCCGACGCCGAGGAGTCGAAAACGCGCATGTTCGGCAGCGGCCCCGGCTGCGGAAGCGGAGGGCTGTACCTGGCGATCCTGGCCAGCGCATGGGAGGGGGACAAGGACCTCGTGGATTTCTACCTCAACTGCAAAGGGTACGGATACGGCGGCGACAGGAAAGGGAAGCCGATGATCTCCCAGTTCGCAAGGATGCTGGCCCTCGACGATTTCACCTTCGACAAGATCCATTCGGATTCTGTGGACGTCCTGTCCAGCGGACGCTACAGCAGCGTAGGAGGGATGTCCGCAGCCACCAAGTTCCTGTCTGGGAAGGAGTCAAAGACGTATTACGGGGACACCAGCGACCCGCTGTCGATACCCGTGCGCTCCCTCTCGGAGGAGCTCGACAGGGTGATCTCCACCAAGCTGCTGAACCCGCAATGGATCGATGCCATGAAGAGATCGGGATACGCCGGAGCCAGCGAGATAACCAAGAGGGTGACAAGAGTCTACGGCTGGCAATGCTCCACTAAGGAGATCGAAGGGAGGACCTTCGACAGGATAACGGACGAATACGTGAGGAACGAGGACAACTACTCCTTCCTCAGGGACAACAACGTCTACGCGGCAGAGGAGATGGTCAGACGCCTCCTGGAAGCGAACACAAGAGGCCTCTGGAAGGCCAAAGAGGAGGATCTGGCTCTTCTGCAGGACCGCTACCTGGAGCTGGAGTCGGACCTGGAATCCCTGTCCGGGGAGGGGGAGCACCAGGGAGGCAACATCGACATCTACAGGTACGACAGCCTGCCGGAATGGGAGGAGCGCATGAAGGAGGCCAGCAAGGTCTCCTCGAGATATCGCGACGCCCTCGGCCCTTGAACTTGCCGTGGATGAACACGTTCAGCCCGTGGATGGCCTCCGAGTAGCTGACCTCCGCATCCACGAAGAAGACATCGCGCATGTTCTCGGGGGTTATGACATCGGCGCAGCAGCCTATGCTGACGACCTCGCCCTTCTGCATCAGGACGATCTGGTCGCAATATCTGGCGGCAAGCACGAGGTCGTGGGTAACAATGACGACGAGGATCTTCTTCTCGTCCACGAGCTCCCTCATGAGGTCCATCAGGTCGAACTGGTTGTTGATGTCGAGATGCAGGGTGGGCTCGTCCAGCAGCATGACGTCGGGCTCCTGAACGAGGGCTCTGGCGATCATCACCCTTCTGAGCTCTCCGCCGCTGAGCTCGTTGATGTTCCTGTCGATGAAGTCGAGCATCCCGACCCGTTCCAGGGCGTTGTAGATGACGTCCATGTCCTGATCGGACGCGTCCCTGGCTCTGGTCTGGGCGTAGCGTCCCATCTTCACAGCCTCCATCACAGTGAACGGGAAGGAGGTGCTGTTGGTCTGTGCGACGGTCGCCATGTGCTGGGCCAGGTCCTTGCTCGACATCCTCTGGACGTCCATCTCGCCCAATCCCCCGGGATCGTCTATCATCACGCATCCGCCGGTGGGCTTCAGGATGGTGTTGATGCAGTTGAGGAGGGTGGTCTTCCCGCAGCCGTTCTGGCCGAGGATCCCTACGATGTTCCCGCTCTCCATCTTGAAAGAAAGGGATTTGAGCACGCTCTTGGACCCGTAACTGAACTTCACGCCTTTGATCTCTATATCCATTCTATCAGCTCCAGATCTCTCTTCTGCGCGTGCGGAGGATGTACATGAAGAACGGCGCTCCCAGCAGGGAGGTCAGGATGCCGACCGGCAGCTCCCCCACGGTTATGGTCTTCGCGATGGTGTCCATTATGAGCATGAAGACAGCGCCTCCGAGCATGCAGAGAGGCATCAGCATGACGTGGTCCGGGCCGGCGATCATCCTGAAGATATGCGGCACTATCAGTCCGACAAAGCCTATCACACCGCAGATGGACACGGAGCCGGCCACTAGCAGCGAGGTGCCCAGGATCAGCATGATCCTGCATCTCCCGACGTTCACCCCCAGAGTCTTGGCCTGCTGCTCTCCCATCGAGATGATGTTCATCTCCCGGGTGTTGACGCCTATCAGGATCAGCCCCAGCACTATCGGGACGACCGCGATGTAGAACGAGTTCCAACCGCACCTGTTGAAGCTCCCCATCATCCAGAAGACGATGTCGGCCAGAGTGGCGTCCTCGGCCAGATACTCTATGAGGGAGGTCAGGCCGGAGAACATCGCGCTTATGGCCATTCCGGAGAGGAGCAGCATCATGGTGGAAGTCCCGTACTTCGAATAGGCCACGGCGTAGACCATGCCCATGGTCCCGATGCAGAATATGAACGCGGCGATGGTGGTGCCGTATCCGGATGCGAATCCGAATATCCCGTATGATATGGCCATGGATGCTCCGAACGACGCTCCAGACGAGAGTCCGAGGACGGACGGGGATGCCATGGGGTTCTTGAAAAGGGACTGCATGGTCATACCGCCGACTGACAAGGCCGCGCCGACCAGTATGACGCACAGCATCCTGGGGATGCGTATCCTCTGGATGATGTAGTTGTCCGACCAGGACCCATCACCCATGAGGCCCTGTATGCAGCGTTCGAAGGAAAGCCCGCCTGACCCTAGGAACAGGCATATTACGAATATGGCTGCCAGGGCTATGGCGGTAAGGAAGATGATCGCCACCCCTCTGGCACGGAACTTGGCTCCGATTTTTCTCAGATCCTCTCCGCTGGAGGGGCGACGACCGTCCATTTTATCACTTGTTGAGCCTCATCTTCTCTTCGATGGTCCTGGAATCCAGGGACTTGTCGTAGAAGATGATTATGTCCGGTTTCTCCTCGATTATGGTTTCCTCGGAGAGCTGGACGAACGAGGATCCGTCGCTGTCGACAATGTTCTCCCATTCGAGGATCTTGAACAGGGATCCGGCGATGGAGCCTCTGGGGGCGCCCTTTCCGGAGTTGGCCTCGAGGTAGACAGTGAGCTCCTCTCCGCCGTTCTGCTTGTACTCGTCGACCGCCTTCTTGACCCTGTAGATGTCGAGCTGAGCTTTCTCGATGACGGCCTTGGCCTCGTCCTGCATGTCGACGATGGCACCGGTGATCTCGGTGCAGCCGAGGGTATCGTTGATGGACTTCGACTTGATGAAGTAGAAGGTGGTGTTGGATTTCGTGGCTATCTCCTTGAGGTCCGCCTGCTTGTCGGCCGACAGGCCGGCAGGGATGGAGTTGGACATGAACACGACGCACGAGCCGTACTTCTGGCAGGCGTCGTAGCAAGTGCTCATCAGGAGGCTGGTGTCCATCTTGGACGCGTCCTCTCCGAGCCTTATGACGGAGTCTGGGACGGTCAGTCCGAACCTCTTCTCGAAGTTCTCGGTAGCGGACTTGGAACCAGCGTAAATCATGTCCCAGAGGGCCGCCTCCGACTTGGGCGAGTTGCCCGAGTAGGGGACCTCGCCGTACTTCTGGCAGAGCAGGTTGTAGATGGTGTCGTTGGTCGATCCGGAGAACGAGATGATGGTTCCGGGCTTGCTCGTGAGGGTCTCGAGGACGTCCTCGCTGGAGGAATTCATCAGGTCGTATCCGCTGTAGAAGCTGACCCCGCCGGTCGCATAGGAACCGCTGACCCTGGACTCGTAGTTGGTCTGGTACTTCTCGGGTATATCGCTGGCGTTGATGGTGGCCGCGGGAAGGTCTCCGTAGACTCCTTCGTAGAGGTCGACCAGGAGGGTGGCGATGGACGGGGTGTAGGTGATGAACGCGTACTTCGCCTCGAGGACGTAGGGGTTCCAGGAATACCATCCGCCGAGGCTGGACTTGTCCTCCTTCTCCTTCGGGGTGGGCACGGTGCCTCCCATCTTGTAGACGAGGTGGGTGTTGAAGCTGGTGCCGGACAGGGCGTTGTACTCGTTCATTATCGTCTCGACGTCGTAGCTGGCGCAGTCCTTGTTGATGATGGAGAGGAAGAACATTCCGCCGATGACGCCGCGGATTCCTCCGATGATGTCGTTGGACACGTTGTACACGTTGCCGTTCTTCACAGCGTCGATCTGGTTCCATCCAAGACGGTTCTTGACGGTCTCGAACTGGGCGTTGATGTCAGCCTCGGTCCACTGGGCGTTGTACATGACGGTGAAGTAGTAGTCGGGATTGAGCTCGATGAGAGTCGAAGCCTCAGGATAGTTGTAGCCGCCGGTGAAGACGTTGCTTCCTCCCGCGGCCTTCAGGAGGGTTCCGGGGGTGGACGTGTCTCCGCACATGCTCAGCTTGGTTGCGGACCAGCTCTCGAGCGCGTTCATGATGGAGGCGTCGCTGGTGCTGGCCTTGTCGGCGATTATCTTGTAGTACTTGTCGAACCACTTGAGGATCTTGTCGGCCTGGTCCTTCATGTTGAGGGCCTTTCCGAGAGCGGTGATGTCGTCATGGATCTCGTCGAGCTTCGAGGCTCCGATCTCCAGCACAGGGATGCCGCTCGCGTTGAACAGGGAGGAGGCGTCAGCGCTGTAGATGATGACGAGGTCGGCTCCGGCCTCGATGGCGGGATCCGCGCTCTTGGGCGTGCTTCCGGTACCGGCGCTCGCAGCGTGCTTGTAGTAAGGAGCGTAGTTGGAATCGTTGAGGACGGTGTCGGAGGTCGCCACGACCTTGTCGGTAGCTCCCATGAGGATCATGGCCTCTGCCATGTACTTGGTATAGACGACGACCTTCTCTGCGGGCTTGTCGAGCTCGACGACCTTTCCGTTGTGGTCGGTGACCTGGATTCCGGTCACGGTAACCTTGGCCGTCTTGGTCACATTGCCGGCTTTGACCTCGATCGTCGAAGTTCCCTTCTTCAGACCGAAGACCTTTCCGTCGCTGTAGGAATAGACGTCCGTGTTAGCAGGCGTCACGGTGTATTTTTTCGCATACTCGGACGGGGTCACCTTGACATCGAAGCCGACGGATGCTCCCGCCTCTACAGACACGTCAGATATGGTTATCTGGATGCTTTCAGATTGTTTCTCACCGTTGCCGGTCAACATGACCGCCGCAGCAATGGCGACTACGGCAACGATTGCGACCGCAGCGATCGCAATAAGCGTATTCCGATTCATAGAACCACTTGGATGTTCAATCCAATGTATAATATATAATAGCAACTAAACTGGATTCAAAACAACCATTGGTTGTTATTAGAACAGTATGAATCAATTATGATTATTTGAACTCTAACTCCCGATTTTGATGGTATACATCCCTCGATTGATGCTCTTTCTCCAGGTGCCCGTATGTCTGGCCATGTCCCTATCAACGTCGGGACAGTTATACCGCCATTGTGGTATAACCGATGGGCGGCCTGCCCCAGGCCGCCGACAGCCGCGGGAAATCAACAAATACCCAGAGCGCGGCTCCGCTCATGGTGACGACGGATGGGCGGGGACGGCGAGAGGACGGTGCTGACGCTGAAGGCCAAGATCTACCCCGATTCGGAGCAGGA
>JAEEGI010003753.1_pt1 | contig 36084 bp, 29 predicted proteins | sample 8958751 | NCBI WGS metagenome assembly JAEEGI01 (sample SAMN16246545, study PRJNA631951) | gut metagenome | biome: gut microbiome; feature: rumen; material: KS-attached | host: Bos | place: Iran: Karaj | collected 2018-10 | reverse complement strand
CATACAATCCGCGAGATTGCCCATCAGCCGAAGATGTGGAGAGAAACATTCGGTGTCATCAGCGCGAATAAAGCCGGTATCGAGAAATTCCTTGCCGCCAACGGCATCGGCAAAGATACCCGTATCGTACTGACCGGAGCCGGCACCTCGGCTTTCGTGGCCGATACGGCGGCCTGCCTGTTCATCCAGGACGGCTTTGGCCAGGCCCGTTCCGTCGCCACAACCGACATCGTGTCGGCCCCTCATTCCTTCCTGAGCCCTGACGATAAACTATTCGTCTCCTTCGCCCGTTCCGGCAACAGCCCCGAAAGCGTTGCCGCCTATCGGATTGCCCGCAAGTTCTGCAAAGGTGCGCGTCACCTGATCATTACCTGCAACCCCGACGGCTGCCTGGCCCGGGAAGCCGATCCGAATGATGACTTCGTTGTCGTTCTTCCCGACGGGACGAACGACCGGAGTCTGGCTATGACCAGCAGTTTCACTTCCATGCTGATCGCCTGCCTGCTTTGCAAGAATATCGGTACGCTCGAGGCCGAGCAGTTCCGGCTGGAAGCCGCCGCCGCGTTCGCCTCCCGCATCCTGGAAGATGATGTGACGGAAGCGCTGCAGAAAACCACGGAGAAGAACATCTGCCGCGCCGTGTTCCTCGGCTCCGGCCCCCTCAAGGGCATTGCCTGCGAGAGCCACCTCAAGTTGCAGGAACTCACCGACGGCCAGATCATGTGTTCGTTCGACTCCTTCATGGGGCTGCGCCACGGGCCGAAAGCCGTCGTGAACGAACGGACGCTCGTCGTCTACCTGATGAGTGACGATCCCTACACGCGCCGCTATGAGCTGGACCTGATCGAACAGGTCGCACGCGAAAACCGCCCTGCTTCACAAATCATCGTTTCCCTCACCCCTTCGGGCGTGAAAGATGTCGATCTCGAAATCAACGCTCCGGCGCCGACCCTCGCGGGCGCGGGCGATTATCAATATGTGCCCTTCGTCCTGGCCGGACAGCTGCTGGGTTATTTCTTCTCCCTTGCGAAAGGCCTCGATCCCGACAAGCCTTCGGTGCGGGGAACGATTTCGCGCGTAGTCAGCGGTGTGAAGATTTACGAATACTAAAACCAACCGACAATGAGTACAGAAGTGAACATAGGTGAAACTCCCAAATTGAGAAGACTGCTGGACCGGGTTGGCGAACTGGTCGCGCAAGGTCATAAGCCGATGACCCTGCTTGCCGTTTGTCCCAACTCTCCAGCAGTCATCAAGGCGGCTTTCCGCGCCGCCAAGCGCAACAACGCCCCGATCCTTTTCGCCGCCACGCTCAACCAGGTGGACTGCGACGGCGGCTACACCGGTATGACGCAGGAAGATTTCGTGCGCGTGATGAAGGTGGAAGCGGCACGCAACCACTACACGGGCCCGTTCCTGGCCTGCATCGACCACGGCGGCCCCTGGCTCAAGGACATCCAGACCATTGAGATGTGGCCGTACGAAAAAGCGATGGAAGGTGTCAAGCGCTCCTATGAGGCGGCTCTTCAGGCCGGATACGAACTGATCCATGTCGATCCGACCGTCGACCGTTTCCTTCCCAAAGGCAAGATCATCGACATCGAGGTGGTCGCAGCCCGTACGATTGAACTCATTACCCATATCGAGAACTTCCGCAAAGAGCGCGGCCTGCCCGCCATCGCCTACGAAGTCGGTACCGAAGAAGTGCACGGCGGCCTGGCAGACATGTCGGTCTTTACCAAGTTCCTCGGACTGCTCAAGGAAGGTCTCGAAAAGAACGGATGCTCCGACGCCTGGCCCTGCTTCGTCGTCGGAAAGGTGGGGACCGACCTGCATACCACTTTCTTCGACCCCGTCGTGGCCCGTCAGCTGACATCCACGGTGGCCCCGTACGGCAGTTTCATCAAGGGACATTACACCGACGACGTGGAGAATCCCGAAGAATATCCTGTGACCGGGATGGGCGCGGCTAATGTCGGCCCCGAATTCACCGTTGCGGAATACAATGCCCTGGAAGAGCTTGAGGCCGTCGAAGACGACCTCTATGCGCAGGGCAGGGTGGCGATGCATTCCCATATGACTTCCATCCTCAAACAACTCGTCATCGATTCCGGCCGGTGGAAGAAATGGGTCCACGGGAACGAGTCTCCCGACGATTTCGCCTCCATTACGCCGGACCGCCAACGCTGGCTCATCCAGACCGGCGCCCGCTATATCTGGCAGAAGCCCGAAGCCGTGGCCGCTCGCCGGATGCTCTACGACAACCTGGCCCTCAACGGAATCGATGCGGAAGGCATCGTGCTCTCCACGATCGAGCGGGCCATCGACAAATACTATGTGGCCTTCAATCTGGTTAACCTCAACGCGTTGCTATAATGAAAAAGTTTGACATCCTGGCGCTCGGCGAGCTGAACGTGGACCTTCTCCTCAACCGGATCGGGGGTTTCCCCGAAATCGGCAAGGAAATCTTCGCCCAGGAGATGACCCTGACGCTCGGCAGCTCCACCGCCATCTTCGCGGCCAATGCCGCGACGCTCGGTGCCAAGGTTTCATTCCTTGGCATGATCGGCCGCGACAGCTTCGGCGACGTGGTCAAATCGTCGCTGCAGCAGCGCAAGGTCGACGTGTCCAACCTCATCGAAGTGGATGATGCCGCCACAGGCCTGACAGCCATCCTCAATTACGACAACGACCGGGCGAACGTCACGTATCCCGGCGCCATGAGCCGTATGGGGGTGAAGGATATCCGTCCGGAAATCATCCGAGAGGCGAAACACGTCCACATTTCCTCGATCTTCCTGCAGGAGACGCTCCACAGCGAACTCTACGAGATCGTGAAACTCGTGAAGGACTGCGGCGCCACGCTCTCGATGGACGTCCAGTTCGATCCCGAGGAGAAATGGGAATTCGACTGCGCCAAAATCCTGCCGCTTGTGGACATTTTCATGCCCAACGAACAGGAACTGACGGCCATCACCCGCAAGGACTCCGTCGAGGAGGCCGTGGCGGCCATCCGGCCGTATGCCAACGTGATCGTCGTCAAGATGGGGACGCGAGGCTCGCTGGTCGTCACCCGGGATGGCGAGCGTCTTATGCCGGCAATGCTCAACAAATCGGTCGTCGACGCCATCGGCGCCGGCGACAGCTACAATGCCGGTTTCATTTCAGCTTATGTCCGTGGCAAGGCCCTCGACGAATGCCAGTGGCTCGGCAATCTGGCCGGCGCCGTCAATACAACGGCGGCGGGCGGCACGGGCGCCTTCGCCTCGAAAGAGGCGGTTCAGGAAGCGGCTCAGAAGTATTTCGGTCAAACGCTCGTATTATGAGAACCCGTATCAGCCTGACTTTCCTTACGCTGTCGCTCGCACTCATTGCGGCCGGATGCGGCCACGACTTCTCCTGCGGCGACATTTCCCTCTCGGTCGACAAAGCCGGGCAGCTGCACATCGCCTCGGCGGCGGCTTCCACACCGTTGGTCCGGGATGTTGAGACGCTCTCGACCCTCACGGCCGACGGCGCCGAAGTCGCTTTTGGACCTGCCGAAAAATCGAGTCGTGTACTCACCGACACATTCGGAAAGGGGAACAGCCTGGTGCTGGAAAGCGACTCGGAGCGCGGCCTGGTCCGCGAAATATCCGTCACGGCTTACGACCGTTACCCTTCGACCTTTGTGGTCCGCGCCAGTTATACGAACGAATCCGATTCGGACATCGCGGTGAACGGCTGGTCGGTCTGCGACCTGAAAGTGAACGCCGCGGGCGATGATCCCTGCTTCTGGTCGTTCCAGGGTCAGTCTACCGAAGAGCGTGACGACTGGCTCCTGCCGGTCGGCGACGGATTCTACCAGAAGAACTATATGGGAATGAACAATTCCGATTACGGAGGAGGCGTTCCCGTGGTGTGCCTCTGGCGGCGCGATGCCGGCGTGATGATCGGTCATCTGGAACCCAATCCGGTGCTGGTCAGCCTTCCCGTCTGCAAAAAGGCCGGCGAAGATTTCGCGTCGGTCGGCATTGTAAAAGAATATGAGACTCCGGTTGTCCTGCATCCGGGCGAAACGCTCGAGACCTGCGAGTCGTTTATTTCTGTCTTCACGGGCGACTGTTTCGGTGCTTTGCGGAACTATGCAGGACTGCTTGAGGCTCGGGGCGTGGTAATGCCCGAGAGCGAGCCGGCGGCCTTCGAGCCCGCCTGGTGCGCCTGGGGCTATGAGCGCCGCTTTACGATCGACGAGATCCTGGGCACGCTGCCGAAGGTCAAGGAGCTGGGCTTCAAGTGGGCCACGCTCGACGACGGCTACCAGATCGCCGAAGGCGACTGGGATCTCACGCCCGCGCGCTTCCCGCACGGGGATGCCGATATGAAGATGCTGGTCGACCAGTTCCACGCCTACGGCCTGAAGGCCGAACTGTGGTGGGCTCCGCTGGCCGCCGATCCGGGTACCGCTTTCCTGAAGCAATATCCCCAGTCCGTGATCCTGGACAAAGAAGGGAATCCGCAGGAAATCACCTGGTGGAACAGCTGGTATCTTTCTCCGGTCGATCCGGACGTCATCCGGGAACAACAGGCCCTCGTTGTCAAGTTCTTGAAAGACTGGGGTTTCGATGGCCTTAAACTGGATGGTCAGCATATGAATGCCGTGGCTCCGGACTATAATCCGGCCCACCATCCGGACGATCCGGAAAAGGATGTCCGGGAACTGCCCGACTTCTTCAAGATGATCTATGAGACGGCCCGCAGCGTCAAGCCGCACGCCGTGCTGCAGTTCTGCCCTTGCGGCGACTGCTTCTCCGTGTATCATCTGCCCTACGTCAACAAAACCGTCTCTTCCGACCCTGAAAGCAGTTGGCAGATCCGTACCAAAGGTTACGTGCTCCGCGCCCTGGCGCCCCGCACGGCCTATTACGGCGACCATATCGAACTCTCGGACGGCGGCAACGACTACCAGACCCAATTGGGCATCGGCGCCGTCCTCGGCACCAAGTTTACCTGGCCCAAGGACAACCCGTACGTGCGCCATTCCTATCTGCTGACGCCCGAAAAGGAAGCCTTGCTGAAGAATGCGCTGGAGATCTATGAAACCAAGCGGCTCTCCGAGGGAGAGATCGTCTCCGGCCTGTACGACATCGGTTACGATTTCCCCGAAACCTATGTCATCCGGAAAGACGGCGTGCTCAACTATGCCTTCTACACCCGCGGCCCGAAAGTGGAGAAAGTAGAACTCCGCGGACTGGAAAAGGGGTGCGACTATCAGATCAGAGATTATTACAACGATGTGGACTACGGTGTGGTCAGGGCTTCTGAAAAGACGGTCCTGGACGCATCGTTCGACCACGCGCTGCTTCTGGAAGCAATCAAACTATAAATACCAACTTATTATTGTCTATGAAAAGATTGATCCTTCTCTTCGCCCTGCTGCTGACAGCCATGCAGCTCAATGCGCAGATTTCGGTCAAGGGTACCGTTACCGCTTCGGACAACGGTGACCCCATGATCGGAGCCAGCGTCATGGAAAAGGGCACGATGAACGGAACGGTCACGGGCGTTGACGGTACCTACTCCATCAACGTGACCGACGGAAACGCCGTTCTGGTCTTCACGACAATCGGTTTCAAGACCGTGGAAATCCCGGTGGCGAACCGAGCTCTCATCAACGTCGCCCTCGACGTGGACCAGCAACTCCTCGACGAGATCGTCGTCGTGGGTTATTCCAGCAAGACGCGTGCGGAAATCACTTCCGCCGTCGCCGTCGTAGGTGCCGAAAAACTCAACGATGTGGTGACCAGCGACATCACCCACATGCTCCAGGGCAAGGTGGCCGGTGTCTCCGTCATCAACAGCAGCGGTCTGCCGGGTTCCTCGGCTTCCATCCGCATCCGTGGTACATCATCCCTGAACGCCCCGCAGGAACCGCTCTACGTGGTCGACGGTATCATCGGCGGTTCCTATGATCCCAATGACGTGGAGACGGTCACCGTCCTGAAGGACGCCGGTTCCACGGGTATGTACGGTGCGCAGGCCAACGGCGGTGTGATCGTCATCACCACCAAGAAGGCCAAAGGCGACCAGCTCCAGTTCAACTTCAAGTCGACCGTGGGTATGGCCCAGGCTGATTTCAGCCGCCAGCGCCTGATGAACTCCCGGCAGCTGTACCAGTACTACCGTGAGTACTACCGCGACCCTGAGACGGGCCTCGTGGACGACGTCGCCATGCAGTCGGTCGCACCGAAGTCGGTGATGGACACCGATACGGACTGGCGCGGCCTGGTGTATCGCAACGCGCTGCTGCACAGCCATCACCTCTCGGTTGCCGGCAGAACGGCCAAGAACTCTTTCTACAACAGTGTATCCTACTACGATGAACAGGGTACCCTGAGATATACCGGCTACAAGAAGATCAACGTGCGTTCCAACAACACGATGTATCTGACCAAGTGGCTCACCATCACCAACAACATCAACGTCTGGGCCGACAAGCAGGACCAGCCGGACGACCTGCTGGTTTACTATGTGCTCCAGGGCGTCGTGTGGGACAGCCCGTATGACTCCGAGGGCAACCTCCGTCCTTTCACCGGCCGTACCGACCTGTATTCCCGTTACGACAAGAACCCGATGATCGGTTATTCCGACCGTAACAAGGATTCCCGCACTTCCAAGAGCTTCGGCGTCGACTATGACTTCGTGCTCACCGCCCAGATCACTCCCTGGCTCTCCTTCGTTTCGCAGACCCGTGCCAGCGCCGGTGCCTGGACCTTCGACTACCACCGTACCGCCGATGTGGAATACATGCAGCCCGGCGACCAGGTGGAAGGCGAGCAGTCGCTCGACTATGGCGGCATCAGCACCAACATGTTCAAAGTCCAGAAGGACTGGGGCAAGCACTCGTTCGACGCCCTCGTCGGTTATGAGGCCCAGCGTTCCTGGTGGCAGAATGTTTATGGAGAAGGCAAAGGCCTCCCGTATGGCCTCTATGTGCTGAGCGTCGCTTCCGACAGCAAGGACGTGGCCGGCTCCATGTCGGTGACGGGCATGCAGTCCTTCATCTCCCAGGCTGCTTACAACTATGCCTCCAAGTACTTCCTCAACGCTTCGTTCCGTATCGACCAGTCTTCGACCTTCAACAAGCAGAACCGTACGGCCATGTTCCCGAGCGTATCGGCGGCCTGGGTGGTCAGCAACGAGGACTTCTTCAACTCTTCGGCCATCACCAACCTCAAGTTCAAGGTCAGCTGGGGTAAGACCGGTATGAAAGACATCGGTGCCAGCAAGTATCTCGAAGCTTTCTCCTACAGCACGCAGTACGACAACCACTCCGCCGCCACGGCGACGCAGATGGCGAACGCCAACCTGAAATGGGAGCAGACCGACCAGTTCAACGTCGGTGCCGAAATCGGCATCCGCGACTGGCTTTCCCTCGACCTGAACTGGTATCGCAACAAGACCAACGACCTGCTCGTCTACCGCGACCTCCCGCCGTCCGGCGGCTTCTCGCAGCAGTGGCAGAACCTGGGTTCCGTGATCAACACCGGTTTCGAGGCCGCCGTGATGACGACCCCCGTCAAGACGCGCGACTTCCGTTGGGACGTTGACTTCGAAATCGCCTACAACAAGAACTGGCTGACCGGCTTCGGCGAAGGTGTCACCGTCACCAAGTCGAATTACTCCGGTGTCTCGCAGGTGTACCACGACGGCGGCCAGCTGGCTACCTGGTATCTCCGCGAATATGCCGGTGTCGATCCGCAGACGGGCCGCAACCTCTACATCGACGCGAACGGCAACAAGACCACCGACTACGCTTCCGCCCGTTACATCGAGGCAGGCTCGCCGATCATCCCTTGGCAGGGCGGTCTCTCGACGGCTTTCAGCTGGAAGAACTTCCGCCTGTCCGCCACCAGCAACTTCGTCTGGGGCAACCAGCTCTACGGCCGCAGCCGCGCCAGCGAACTGGCCATCTGGGTCGAGAACTCCCTGCTGCCTTCCAACGAAGACAAGATCTGGCGCCGTCCCGGCGACATCGCCACGATCGGTTCGCCGACCTACGCACCGGCCACCCTCTACCACACCGGCTATCTGGTGCCCGGCAACTACTTCAAGATCCGCAACGTCACCCTGTCCTACACCCTTCCCAAGTCGGTCATGAAGAACAACGGCCTGACGCTCTCGCTCTCCTGCGACAATGCGGCCACGTTCACGACTGTCTGGGGCGGCGACCCTGAAGTGGACATGACCGGATCGGGCCTGATCGGTACCATCCAGGGCATCGACGACCGCTATCCTAACAAGCGGCAGTATATTTTCCAGGTCAACTTCACTTTCTAAATCCGGAATTCCATGAAAAAGATATTTTCCATCCTGCTCGCCCTGGCAGTGTCAAGCTGTCTGTTTACGGCCTGCAACCTCGACATCGCTCCCGCCGACTCCCTGACCGGTGAGCAGATGACCGCATCTCCTTCGGGCCTGGAAGACATCCTCAACGGCTGCTACGCCACGATGAAGGACGATACCGACGAAAGCAACTATTGGTGGGGCCGCCAGTATTACCAGCTGGCCGACTTCGCCTCCGACGACGTGGTCTACGGACACGAAACCTCCGATGACCTCAACATGATCTTCCGTTATGACGAACGTTCTCCGGTGCTCGGTAACTTCCGCAGCTTCTGGGCGCTGAACTATAAGCTCATCTACTCCTGCAACGTGGCCCTCGCAACCATCGCGCAGAAGGAAGAACTGACGGAACAGGACATCTATCTGCGCGGTGAGGCCGAATTCTTCAAGGCCTTCTGCATGCACGCCCTGCTGAAGAACTACGCCAAGCAATATGATCCGGCCAGCGCTTCCAGCGACCTGGGCATCATCCTCCGCGAAGACAGCTCCGACTCGGAACTCAAGGACCGCGCGACGGTCGCCGAGAGCTACGACGCCATCATCGACCTGCTCCTCAAAGCCGAGCAGGACTTCTCGGCCGGTTCCTTCCCCGATCGGGAAGCGAACAAGGGTTTCGCTTCGCTGGGCGCCGCCCAGGCCATGCTGTCCCGCGTGTACATCTTCACCCAGGATTGGCAGAAGGCCGCCGAGTATGCGACCAAGGTCATCAACAGCGGTGACTATGCGCTTGAGTCCGCGAAGAAATTCCCGAGCTATTTCACCGAGACCTACAACCGCGACGAAACTATCTGGTGCATGCGCATGATCGCTACCGACGACCAGGGCAGTGCCGCCGTCGCCTCGATGATCTACAACGGTGCTTCCGGCTGCTGGGGTGAGGAAGGCTACAGCAAGCCCCTGCTCGATGAAATGAACTTCGAGAAAGACCAGTACATCGACGTGGACTGCCGTTTCAGCTTCGTCTGCGCTCCTTATCTGAAGAACGGTCTGATCCTCTATCCTTGCTCCAAGCACACGTGGCAGGACGGCATCGCGACGCTCTGCTCACATCCGCTGCTGCGTCTGGCCGAGGTGTATCTCAACCGGGCTGAGGCTTATGCCCACCTGAACAACGAATCGGGTGCGCTGGCCGACCTGAATACGATCATCGACAGCCGTATGGATTATGATGTGGCGGCCTCCAAGGGCTTCTCGCCGGCCGACTATCATCTGACCAGCGCCAGCATCAAGACGAACCTGGTCGATCTGGTCCTGACCCAGAAGCGTATCGAACTCGCTTTCGAGGGCTTCCGCATCTACGACCTGCTCCGCAACAAGAAAGACGTCATCCGCAACTACTGGGGCTTCCACACCAATTATGTCAACGGTCAGAGCACGGGCCTTGTCCCGGGCATGAGCGCCCCCGGCGTGAACACCCCGTACAGCTACGGCCGTCTCGTATGTCCGATTCCCCAGCAGGAAATCCTCAACAACCCTGCATGTACCCAGAATGAAGCTTATAAATAAGACATTGTCATGAAAAAGATCAGCATATTCTTAACGGCCCTTGTTCTGATGGTCTGCTCCCAGACGGCTTGCGTCCACCTCGGAGACCTTGACCTGGAACCGATTCCGGACATCTCGTTCACCTACGAATGCTCGGGCCTGACCTACACCTTCACTTCCGCCGACGCCCAGGATGTCAAGTGGAACATCGTCGGCGAGACGGAAGGCAGCGGCGAAACGTTTACCTATACCTTCAAGAAACCCGGCAGCTACTGGGTGTCGATGAGCGGTACCTACAACGGCGAGCAGCAGACGGTCTCCACCAAGATTCTGGTGGCCAAGGCTTCGGTTGTCAAGCTCGACGACGGAACCATCGCCGACTGGGATGCCGTGACATATCCCGACTTCATGCTCTACGGCAATGACGGCGAGAGCTACGGCAAGTTCGACTACGATGCGAACTATATCTATTTCATGTTCGTCCTCACCGAGCAGGATATGTTCGACATCAACCAGGCCATCTGGAACCTCCGTCTCGACGCCGACGATAACAGCCAGACCGGTTATTCCACCAAGAGCCTCGGCTGCGAATGGTACTACGAAGGCAACTGCTGCGGCGATGAACCTTGGGACGACTGGTACATCGGCGGCGACGACCTGGAATGGACCGACGCGGTGAAGGAAGTGATGGGTACGCGCGGCGTGACCGATGACGGCAAGTTCTTCTTCGAACTCGGCATCAGCCGCAAGACGTTCGGCATCAAGACGGCCGCCGTGGCCTTCTTCACCAAGTTCTACAACTCGGATTGGGACGACGCCGTGGCCTTCAAGGACAAGGACGGCAACACCTCGATCCACCTTGGACTCGACAAGGACTGACGCGTGAAACGGCGTGACTTCATAAGAACGAGTCTCTTCGCTGCGGCCGCCGCCGGCGTGGCGCCTGCCCTGCAGGCGTGGGTACCCTCCCACAATTGGGAGAAGTACGATTTCGGCGGCGGGCCGCAAGTGAAGGACCGGCTCTACCAGGGACCGTTCCCCCAGTATGAGCCGGAGGCTTTCTACGGCGGCTCGGTCGTCCAGTATACCACGCCGGGCAAACAGATGCTCAACTGTTTCGGCATGGGCCTGACCGTGTACATTTCGGGGGATCTCGGTGCCCCGAACGTACCCGGCAAGACGCTGGAACAGGTGATCGACGAACTCGTGGCGTTCCCGCTGGCCACCAAAATCTATATCCGCCCCAACTGGCGGCATATCCAGAAGCGGGCGGGCCGCCTCGAGTTCGACGATTACTGGAAGATCACCTTCGAGAAGGCCGCACAGTACGGCAAGCGGGTGGGCTTCCGCATTATGCTCAACAATCCGGACATCCTGGAGGACGCCCTTCCGGAGTTCATGCTCAAGAAGGTGCCGATGTACCGGCTGAAGGGAACCTGGAAGGGAAATCCCGACGAGGTGCGGTATCAGAAGGTGCAGACCGTGCCCCAGTACGACGACCCGTATTTCCTCGCCTGCTACGAGGAGATGATGTCGCTGCTGGCGCAGGAACTCAACGGCAGTCCGCTTGTGGAGTATATGGACACCTCCCTGTACGGTTTCTGGGGGGAGGGGCATACCTGGCCGTATGAAGACCATCCTTTCGGCGTGGATTTCGGCGGCGAGGAGACTTTCCTCAAGATGTACGATATCCAGAACCGGTGCTGGGACAAAGTGCCGCTGGTGACCAATACCCAGCCCGACTTCAGCCGGGTGGGCAATTCTTCGGTGCTCGACCGGACCGTCCGCGACGGCAACTGGCTCCGGACCGACACCATTTTCATCGAGAACGAACAGATCGAGGCGCTGAGCAACCGCCCCGCCTGGACGGCGGCGGCGGTCGAATGCGGTCTCTCGGACGGCCGTGAAGAGTCGATGCGCTGCGACGAAGCGGGGATTCCCCGCAACGAGGCCATTATCTCCCACGTCAAGGACGTGGGGGCCAACTACTTCTCACTGTGGAACTGGCATCATATCGATGCCGACAACCTCTATCGCTATTACCGCAAGCATCCCGAAGGGCTCGACGACCTGAGTTCCTGTCTCGGTTTCCGCATCCGCCCGTCGTGGATCTGGGTGTCTGAAAACGGCGACCGGACGAATCTGATCTTCGGCATGGTCAACGACGGCATCGCCTGTGTGCCCGGCGTGCTGCGGCTGACCCTGTTTACCGACGACGGCAAGGTCAACATCAGCGGCTGCCTCGATGCGGGCTATCCCAAGACGCGGGGCGTCCGTCAGGCGATGATGACGCTGCCCGCCGGTGTCGACTGGAACAGCGGTGCGCTGAAACTGAAAGCCGAACTCGAAGTCAAGGGTGTCCGTTATCCCGTTCCCTTCGCGGTCGCGCAGAAACTCAATCCCGACGGTTCCCTGACCATCCGGGGAGCCTATATGTAACCGACATCATGAAATACACCCGATTTTTGCTGCTTACCCTGGCGGTCGCTTCCCTTATTTGCTCCTGCAAGAAGGACCGGGAAGAGAATCCGCTCAGTTATTACGTAACCCCGTATCCTTATGACATCGTGCGTGTCGAAGAACCGCCCGCAACGAACGGGATCCGCAACGTCATTTTCCTGATCGGCGACGGCATGGGCCTCGAGCAGGTGAGCTGCGCGTGGGTGCTGAACCACGGTAAACTGAACCTCGACAATATGTCGGTCGTGGGCCTGTCGCGGACGTACAGCCTCAGCGACCTGATCACCGACTCCGCCGCAGGCGGAACGGCCCTGGCCGTGGGGCAGAAAACCGCCAACAGCCATATCGCCACCGATCCGGAAGGGAATCCCATTCCCTCGATGTTTGTCAAGGCTCAGGAACTGGGAAAGAAGACGGGTGTCGTGGTCACCTGCCTGATGCCCGACGCCACGCCTTCGGTGTTCTGCAGCCACAGCGACAACCGCTACAAGTACGATGAGGTCGTCGACGGCTATGCCAAGAGCGGCGTCGACTTCATCGCCGGCGGCGGCCTGGACTATTTCGGCAAGAAACGGAAAGATTCGCGCAATGTTGCCGAAGAGATGGCCCGGGCGGGGTATGCTTTTGCTCAGACCGAGACGGAAATGATGGAGGCCCATCTGCCGATCCTGGCCCTGCTGGCCGACGACAACCTGCCGGTGGCGTCCGAGCGCGGCGACCTGTTCCGGCATATGGCGGCCAAGGCCCTGGCGGAGCTTTCCGCCAACGGTGACAACGGGTTCGTCCTGATGATCGAAGGCTCCAGCATCGACGACTGGCTGCACGAAAACCGGATCGACCTGGCAATGGAGGAGCTCCTCGATTTCGACCGCGTCCTGGGCGACGTCCTCCAGTGGGCGGCGGCCGACGGCCATACGCTGGTCGTCGTGACGGCCGACCACGCGACCGGCGCCCTGACCCTGCAGGACGGTGATCTTCAGGAAGGCCGCATCGGCGTGGCCTTCGGCAACGATTCCCACAACGGCATCGCTGTCCCGTACTATGTCTGGGGCCCGGGCCGCGACGGCTTCGGCGGCATCCTCGAAAATGCGGAACTCGGCGCACGCATCATGTCGTGTGTCCGTTAAAAATCATTATCTTTGTTGAGATAAACCCCTCTCCTATATGAAACATAGATTCGTACTCATCTGCGCCGCCCTGGCCCTGCTGGCCGTCGGCTGCTGCAAACAACAATCTGCGGAAAACATCATCAAGACGCCCGTCCCGGCCCGTCCGGCCGGTCAGACGGATGTGCTGGGCCTGACGGCCGAGCCCATCGAGACCGTGCACATCGGCGTGGTCGGCCTCGGCATGCGCGGCAGCGAGGCCGTACGTCGTCTTGTCCATATTCCCGGTGCCGAGATTACGGCCCTTTGCGACCTGCTGCCCGACCGCGTCGAAGCCAATCAGGCCCAGATGAAGGAATTGGGTAAGGGAGAAGTCGCGGGCAAGTACAGCGGTACGCAGGAATCCTGGCGCGGCCTCTGCGAACAGGCCGACGTCGACCTGGTGTACATCTGCACCGACTGGCTCAACCACTATCCGATTGCGATGTACGCCATGGAATGCGGCAAACACGTGGCGATCGAAGTCCCCGCCGCCCTCGACATGGACCAGATCTGGGGACTGATCAACCAGTCGGAAAAGACCCGCAAGCACTGCATGATGCTCGAAAACTGCATCTACGACTTCTTCGAGATGACGACGCTCGAAATGGCACAGCGCGGTCTCTTCGGCGAAGTGATTCACGTGGAGGGCTCCTACTGCCACAACCTCGATCCCTACTGGGACGAATACTGGAACAACTGGCGGCTCGACTATAACCAGAAGCATCGCGGCGACGTCTATCCGACCCATGGCATCGGTCCCGTCTGCCAGGTGCTCAACATCCACCGCGGCGACCGTATGACGACCCTCGTGTCGATGGACACCAAGTCGTTCAACGGTGCCAAGATCGCGGCGAACCATACCGGAATGGAGGTGCGCGAATTCGCCAACGGCGACCAGACCTCCACCCTCATCCGTACCGAAAAAGGTAAGACCATGCTCATCGAGCACGATGTGATGACCCCGCGTCCCTACAGCCGTATGTACCAGGTGGTCGGCACCGACGGCTATGCCGCCAAGTATCCGATCGGCCAGTACTGCCTGCGTGTGGAGAAACCCGCCGACAAGGTGGACGCCCGCCACATCAGCGACGAAAAGACCTTTGAAGGCGCGGAGATGGAGGCCCTGCAGGCCGACTACCGCAACGTCATCCTGACGCCCGAGTTCGAGGCGCTGGCCAAATCGGTGGGCGGCCACGGCGGCATGGACTTCATCATGGACTACCGTCTGGTGTACTGCCTGCACCACGGCCTGCCGCTCGACATGGACGTGTACGACCTGGCTGAATGGTGCTGCGTGGCTCCGCTTTCCTGCGTTTCCCTGGAGCACGGTTCGATGCCGGTCGAAATACCCGACTTCACCCGCGGTGCCTGGAATCGCGTGGACGGTTTCCACTATGCATTGGCTAAAGAAGAATAATAGAACAGAATGGACGAAAGACTGAAACAGATTGTCGGTCACTTTGCCTTGGACGGTAATGTGACCGACATCCGTCCGTTAGGGAACGGACTGATCAACGATACTTTCCGGGTCGTCACCGACGGTCCGGACGATTATGTCCTGCAGCGCGTCAACCAGTCCATCTTCCAGGATGTGGACCTGCTGCAGCACAACATCGACTGCGTGACGCGGCACATCCGCGAAAAGCTCGTGGCGGCCGGTGAAACCGACATCGACCGCAAGGTGCTGCACTTCCTTCCGGAGCGCACCACGGGCAAGAGTTACTGGACCGACGGCAAGGAGTGGTGGCGCGTGTCGGTGTTCATCCGTGACGCGCTGACTTTCGAGGCCGTCACGCCCGAGTATGCCGGTTACGCCGGCGTCGCGTTCGGACAGTTCGAGGCGATGCTGGCCGACCTGCCCGACAAACTGGGCGAGCCCATCCCCGATTTCCACAACATGGAACTTCGCGCGCGTCAGCTGCGCGAAGCGGTTGCAGCCGACGCAGCCGGCCGTATGGCAGACCCCGAGGTCCGCGGTCTCGTGGCGGAAATCCAGTCGTATGAGGAAGAGATGTGCAAGGCCGAGCGGATGTATCGCGAAGGCATCCTGCCCAAACGCATCTGCCACTGCGACACGAAGGTCAACAACATGCTCTTCGACCGCGACGGCAACATCCTCTGCGTCATCGACCTCGACACGGTGATGCCTTCGTTCGTCTTCTCCGATTTCGGCGATTTCCTCCGCACGGCGGCCAATACGGGCGCCGAGGACGATCCGAACCTGGAGAACGTGTCGTTCAATATGGAGATTTTCAAGGCTTTCGCCAAGGGATATCTCTCCACGGCCGGTGCGTTCCTCACGCCGGTCGAGCGGGAGAACCTGCCCTTCGCGGCAACACTCTTCCCGTATATGCAGACCGTCCGTTTCTTCGCGGACTATATCAACGGCGACACGTATTACAAGATCAAATATCCGGAGCACAACCTCGTCCGTACCCGCGCCCAGTGGAAACTTTTCCTCGACGCCAGGTCCAAAGTCCCCGAAATGGCGCTATATTTGCGTAACGAATCCGACAAATAAGCCAATTCGATACTACGATGAAGAGAGTTTTCAGCATGTTTCTGGTCGCGGTCCTGGTTTTCCTGACCATTTCGCCTGTTTCCGCACAGGAAAAGACCATCAAACGGAAAGTGGCCATCGGCCGCTTCACCAACGAAACCCAATATGGAAAGGGTATTTTCTACGACAAGGAAAATGACCCGATGCGCAAGCAGGCGCTCGACATCCTTTCCGCCAAACTGGCCCAGAGCGGCAAGTTCATCCTGCTGGAGCGGGAAGACCTGGACGTCCTTGTGGCCGAGACCGGCGCGAATATGAACAAGATCGGCGCCGACTACATCATTCTGGGCTCCATTACGGAGTTCGGCCGCAAGAACGAAGGACACGAGCAAGTGTTCTCTTCGACCAAGACCCAGACCGTTGAGGCAGGCGTGAGCGTACGTCTGGTCGAGGCGGCCACCGGCCTGATCATCTACTCCGACGAGGCGAAAGGCTATGCCGAGACCACCAGCAAGCAGACGCTGGGCATCGGCGGAACGGCAGGTTTCGACGCAACCCTCAGCGACAAGGCCATTTCTGCGGCGCTTTCGCAGTTGGTGGAGAATATCATCAACAAATGTATGGACAAGCCCTGGCGCTCCTATCTGCTGGCCGAGGACGGTGGCTCCTATATCATTGCGGGCGGTTTCTCGCAGGGCCTCTCGGTGGGTGACAAATTCAATGTCTACAAGAAGGGCCGCAAGGTGAAGAACCCGCAGACCGGTATGGAAATCGAGCTGCCCGGCACGCTCATCGGCGTTGTGACGGTGCAGAGCTGCTTCGGCGATACGCCCGAAACGGAGATTTCTTTCTGCTCATATAGCGGGCAGGACATCGATGAAAACCATCTGGAAGAGTATTACATTTTGGACGAGTAAGCCATGAAGAAACTGATTCTTTTTCTGAGCGCGGCCCTGCTGCTGGCGGGTTGCGGCGTCGGTTCCCATTCGGTGGTATCCGGTAAGGCCGACGAAGCGGGCGTCATCTTCTTCGCCGACCGGGCGCAGACGATCGACGTGACCATCGACAAGGAAAACTATCGCGTCAGCACGGTACGGGACAGCGAATTCAAGAAGAAACGCAACATCAAGAAGACGGCCGAGAACATCATCACCGTCAAGCCCGGATCGCACGACGTGACTGTCCGCATCAAAGGCCGGACCGTCCTGACCCAGAAGATTTTCGTCTCGGCGGGCGACACAAAAGTCATCAACCTATGAGACGTTTCGTGATTCTGCTTGCGGTCGGACTGCTGCTTTCAGCCTGCGGTCCGACCGCTCAGATTTTGTATGACTGGGGCGGCGAGAGCGACGGCGTGACGCAATATGAGCGTCTGGCTTACCGTTCGTCCGCCAAACAGAGCCCCGAGAGCATGTGTGCGATGCTGGTGATGTACGAGAATATGGTGACTCATCCCGGCGGCCTGCGCCAGGTGCCACCTCCGGGCATCTGCGCCGAGTATGCCTGGCTGCTGGCCCAGCCAGAAACGGCGGCTGTATTTGCGGAGCACGCCACTTCACGTCAGAAAGCGGCGCTGGGCTTTGCGACGGCTGCCTTCCTGGAGCGCAGCCGGGAGCTCTTCGAGATGGAGATGCGCTATTATCCGGAATCCATAACCTTCATCAAGCCGCTGGCGGCCAGATTGTTCAAGTGATATGAGAAAGTTTGTCTGCATCATTCTGACGGCGCTGGCCCTTTCGTCCTGCGGCGTATCGAACTTGACCCGGAGCAGTCTGTATCCCAAGATGTATGAGGAAAAACCGGTGACGCTGCTGGTGATGCCTCCCATCAACAACACGGCCAACGTGGAGGCGAAGGAACTGCTCTATACTTCCATCAGCCGTCCGCTTGCCGAGGCCGGCTATTACGTGATTTCGCCATCCCTGGCGATGGACGTGCTCCGGCAGGAGAGTGCTTACGACGCAGAGCTTTTCATCGACAGGCCGCTGCGGCAATTCCACGACTTTTTCGGGGCGGACGCGGTGGTGTTTTCCATCATCGATTCCTGGGCCAAGCAGGGTATCGGCATCAACACCAAGATCCGCTACCTCATCAAATCGACCCTGACCGACGAGGTCCTCTTCGACCGGACCTGCGACCTGTATCTTGACCTGTCGGTGCATTCGTCCTCGCGTGACAAGGATGGAAATACCTCTTTCCTCGGCGTTCTGATCGACCTGGCTGCCGGGGCGCTGAATACGGCGCTGACCGACCAGATCGAGGCGGCCCGCAAGGCGAATTATTACATTTTCGAAGACCTTCCGGTCGGGAAATACGACAACCTGTACCTGAAGGATCAGGATTTTCCGGCTGAACCCAAAGATGTGACCAAATCGGTCAGATAGCGTTCATCCACGGCATCAAAGGTGTCGAGTTCGGCACTGTCGATGTCCAGTTCCGCTACGACGGCGCCCTCTCGTGCGATCGGGATTACAATCTCGCTCCGTGAGAGGGCGCTGCACGCGATATGCCCCGGGAACTTGTCCACGTCGGGGACGATCAGGGTGCGCCCCTCCTTCCAGGCCGTGCCGCAGACGCCGCGGCCGAAAGCGATGCGGGTGCAGGCCACGGGACCCTGGAAGGGCCCGAGCACCAGTTCTTCCCCGACGACGCGGTAGAATCCCACCCAATGAAATCCGAATTTGGCATAAATGGCGGCGGAGATGTTGGCCATGTTGGCGATTTCGTCGCTTTCGCCGTCGACGAGGCCTCCGACCTCCGTCAGCAGCTCCCGGTATAGCGTTTCCTTATTTTTCATATCTTTGTAAAGATAAGCAATTTTCCTATATGAAACGTTTTCTCCTCCTTTTATCGATTTTTCTCCTGATGACAAGTTGCAATAAATCCGCTCCATCCGCCGGTATCGTTCCCATTCCGGTGGCCGACGTCATCCCCGGCCCGACCGGGGATCTCCAGCGTGGCATCGACCAGTGCGCGTCGCTCTGGCGTGCGGAAGACGGATCCCAGGCCGACTTCGAAGCTTTCGTCCGGCAATGGCTCGCTCCCACACCCGAGGCGCGCCGCACCCTTTTCGACAAAATCTCCCGTGCGCTGGAGGTATTTTATACCCAGCAGAACCAACTCACCATCGAACTCGGACGTCCGACCGTCCTGGCGGAAGGGGAACCGGGCGAGATCGACTATCTCCTGTCCGGCTATGATGCGGGGGCCCATTTCTCCGACGATATGTTCAAAAGCAAGCTGGCCTTCATCACGATCCTGAATTTCCCGCATTATACCCTGGCCGAGAAAAACGCTTTGGGAAAAGACTGGGACCGGCTGCAGTGGGCTTACGCCCGCCTGGGCGACACGTTCACGGAGCGTGTGCCCGCTTCGGTGAGCCAGACCGTCACGGCGGCGCGCAGCGCGGCGGAGGCGTATGTCGATACGTACAATATCAAGATGGGCCATCTCCTCACTGAGGATGGGGAAAAGATCTTCCCGGAGGACATGTCGCTGCTCTCCCACTGGAACCTTCGCGACGAACTCAAGTCGGATTATGCCGACGTGCCTCACGCCCGCGAGAAGCAGGAGATGATCTACAAGGTGATGGAGCGCATCGTCACCCAGGAGATTCCCGCTGCCGTGGTGAACAACCCGGAATACGACTGGGCCCCGTTCTCCAACCGGGTCTGGAAAGACGGTAAGGAGGTCTCGCTCCCGGCCGAAGGGGAAGTCCGATATGGCCATATTCTCAATCAGTTCCACACCTATCAGGAACTCGACCGCTGGTGTCCGTCCCTTCCGACGGCCATTGCCCGGAATTTCGAAGGAAGCATCGAAATGTCGGATGAGGAAGTGGAGAATCTCTTCATCCGTTTCCTGACCGCGCCGCAGGTCGCCCGTGTGGGGGCACTCATCCGTGAACGGCTGGGGCGCGACCTTCGGCCGTATGACATCTGGTACGACGGATTCAAGAGCCGTTCCGTGATTCCGGAAGACGAGCTCACCGCCGAGACGCGCCGCCGCTATCCCGACGCCGAGGCATTCCATCGCGATATGCCGCGTATGCTCCGCAACCTGGGCTTCGATGCCGCCGAGGCGCAGTTCCTGGCCGACCGCATCGTGGTCGAAGGGGCACGTGGCTCAGGCCATGCCTGGGAATGTGTCGGGCGCACCGAACCGGCCCGTCTCCGCACCCGTATCGGTGCGGAAGGCATGGACTACAAGGGCTATAATATCGCCGTCCACGAGTTCGGACACAACGTGGAACAGGTCACCGACCTCTATCATATCGACTATTACCCGCTGGCCGGTGTGCCCAATACGGCCACGACCGAGGCGATGGCCTTCCTTTTCCAGGTGCGTGACCTCCAACTGCTCGGTCGCGGGAAGCAGGAAATCGACGACGACGCCACGCTCGACATCTTCTGGAACATGTATGAGATCATGGGCGTGAGTCTGGTGGATATGTACACCTGGCGCTGGCTGTACGCACATCCGAAGGCAACGGCCGCAGAACTGCGCGATGCCGTGCTGGCCACGGCGCGTGAGGTCTGGAACCGTTACTATGAACCCGTGCTGGGTACGGCCGATTCGCCGCTGCTGGCCATCTATTCGCATATGCTCGATTATCCGATGTACCTGCCCAACTATCCGATCGGCCATATCATCCACTATCAGTTGGAAGAACATCTGGCCAAGTGCGGCGGCGACGCGGCGTTCGCCACGGAACTGCAGCGCATCTACCGGCAGGGACGCCTGACCCCGCAGGCCTGGATGCAGGATGCGGTCGGCGCCCCCGTCAGTGTCGAGCCGATCCTGACGGCGGTCGACAGGATCCTGCAATAAAAAAAGGTCCGGAGTTTTCCGGACCTTTTTATCGTAGCGTTAACGTTATTTCAGACCGCGGGCGCGGAGCAGGGCGTCGGGATCGGGCTCGGCGCCACGGAAGTTCTTGTAGAGGGTCATCGGTTCGTCGCTGCCGCCCTTCTCGAGAATGTTCTGGCGGAAGCTCTTCGCCGTGGCGGGATCGAAGATGCCTTTTTCCATAAAGAGCTCGAAAGCGTCCTTGTCGAGCACCTCAGCCCACAGATAGCTGTAGTAGCCGGCGCTGTAACCGCTGTTGAAGATGTGGTTGAAGTAGGTGGTGCGGTAGCGCGGGATGATTTCGTCGATCAGGCCCATTTCCTGGCAGGCCTGCTTCTCGAAAGCTTCGATGTCGATGCCTTCCACCGAGTCGAGTTCGTGCCATTTCATATCGAGGATGGAAGCGGCGCAGAGTTCGGTGGTCATAAAGCCTTGGTTGAAGTTGCCGGCGGCGATGATCTTGTCGACCAGTTCGTCAGGGATCACTTCGCCCGTCTGGTAATGCTTGGCGTAGCCGGCGAGGACCTCTTTCTGGAAAGCCCAGTTCTCGTTGATCTGCGAAGGCAGTTCCACGAAGTCGCGGGCGACAGCGGTGCCGCTGACCGTGCGGTAACGGCACTGGCTGAGCAGGCCGTGCAGCGCGTGGCCGAACTCGTGGAACATCGTTTCCACGTTGTCGAGGCTCAGCAACGAAGGCGTATCGGCCGTCGGCTTGTTGAAATTGCCCACGTTGACGATGATCGGGCGGACCATCTTGCCGTCGAGGGTCACGTACTGGTCGCGGATGTTGTTCATCCAGGCACCGCCGCGCTTGCTTTCACGCGGGAAGTAGTCGGTGGTCAGCACGCCGATCAGCGAGCCGTCGGCATCGCTAACCTTGAAGGCTTCTACGTCGGGATGATAGACCGGGGCATCCTCGATTTTCTCGAACTTCAGGCCGTAGAGTTTCGAGGCGGTATTGAAAACACCCTGGCGCACGTTCTCCATCTGGAAATACGGCTTGGTGATTTCCTCGTCGAGGGCGTATTTGGCCTTGCGGACCTTCTCGGCGTAATAGAACCAGTCCCAAGGCTGGATCGTGGCGCCTTTCTCGACCTTGCCGGCCTCGATGTCGAGGTTCATTTCCTTCTGCATCTCCTTGACTTCCGCCTTTGCCTGGTTCACGGCATACTTGAAGATGTTGGCCAGGAAAGCGTCGACGGCTTCGGGCGTCTTGGCCATCTTGTCGCTCAGGATGTGGGCGGCAGGGTTGGGATAGCCCAGCAGCTTGGCCTTTTCCTGTTTGAGTTTCAGGATATTGAGGATGATTTCCTTGGTGTCGGTCTCACCGCCGTTGTTGCCGCGGTTCGAGTAGGCGCGGAACATCTCCTCCCGTTTGGCGCGGTCTTCCTCGGTGGTCATCGCGTCGGTGTATTCGGAGATGGAGATGCCGAATTTGGCCTTGAAGGCGTTGTTCTCCTTGAGGAGATAATTGCCGAATCGGTTGGACAGGGTGGAGAGTTCGGTATTGATTTCCTTCATCCGGTCTTGTCCGGCCTGGTCGAGGGCGATGCCGTTGTCGGCGAAGGAACGGTAGATCTTGTCGAGGACCATCTCCTGTTCGCGGGTCAGGCCGAGGGCGTCTTTCTGTTTGTTGATGGCTTCGACTTTGGCGAAGAGGGCCTTGTTGAAGGTCAGGTCGTTGTCGTGCTGGGCCACAAGGGTCGTGGCTTCCTCGACCACTTTCTCGAGGGCGTCGGAGTTGTCGGTCTCGGCGAGGTTGAACAGCACGCCGCTCACTTTGGCGAGCAGGTTGCCGGAAGCGTCGTAGGCCGCGATCACATTGTCGAAGGTCGGCGCATCGGGATTGTCGATAATGGCCTGGACCTCGGCGTCGTGTGCTTTGATCCCTTCCTGCAGGGCAGGCAGGTAATCGGTGATCTGGATCTTATCGAACGGCGGGATGCCGTAAGGCGTGTTCCATTCTTCCAGGAACGGATTGGTTCGTTGGTTGCAGGCAGTCATGGCGAGAATGGCCAGTGCGATGGCAAAGATACGTTTCATGGTTTCGGTTATAGGTGTTTAAATGCTTTCAACATTCTACAAAAATACGTAATTTTGTCCTTCAAACCGTAAAAATAACGATTATGACCAAAGATATCTCCGCATCCGTCAAATTCATCGGTGTCGATGACCTCGACCTCGATCTGTTCGAGAGTCAGTACGTCGTTCCCGAGGGAATGTCCTATAATTCTTACGTAATCCTCGACGAAAAGGTCGCTGTCCTCGACACGGCCGACGGCCGCAAAGGCGAGGCCTGGAAGGCCAACCTGGCCGAGGCGCTCTCCGGCCGCACGCCCGACTATCTGGTCGTCCATCATATGGAGCCCGACCACTCCGCCCTGATCGCCTGGATGCTGGAGAAATATCCGTCCGTGAAACTGGTGGCCACGGCCGCCGCGCTCAAGATGCTCCCGCAGTTCTTCGAGGGCATCGCGCTCGAAGGGCGGACGCTGGCCGTCAAGGAAGGCGACACGCTTTGCCTGGGCAGCCACACGCTGAAGTTCTTCCTTGCCCCGATGGTCCACTGGCCGGAAGTGATGGTCTCTTATGAAGCCTCCGAAAAGACTCTTTTCTCAGCCGACGCCTTCGGCCGTTTCGGCGCGATGGAGAGAATCGCATTCTGGGCTTCCGACGATGACGACTGGGCCTGTGAAGCCCGCCGCTACTATTTCAACATTTGCGGCAAATATGGCGTGCAGGTGCAGAACCTGCTCAAGAAGCTCGCCGGTGCGGACATCGCGATGATCTGCCCGCTCCACGGCCCCATTCTCAATGAAAACCTGGGCTACTACCTCGGTCTCTACCAGACCTGGAGCAGCTACGGCGTGGAAACGCCGGGCATCTTCGTGGCCTACGCCTCCATCCACGGAGGTACGGCTGCCGCCGCGGAACGTTTCGCCGATATCCTGCGGGAAAAAGGCTGTCCGAAGGTCGCCGTCGCCGATATTACCCGCGATGACCTGGCCGAGTGCGTGGAAGACGCTTTCCGCTATGGCAAAATGGTCCTGGCCGCCTCGTCCTACGATGCCGGCGTGTTCACGCCGATGCACGATTTCCTCTACCGCCTGCAGGCCAAGGGCTATCAGAAACGGACCGTCGGCCTCATTGAAAACGGCAGCTGGGCACCCAGCGCGGGGCGCGTGATGAAGGAAATGCTCGGTGCGATGAAAGAAGTTTCGGTCGTCGGACCGCTGGTGACCATCCGCAGCCGGATGCACGCCGAAGACCTTCCGAAGCTTGAGGAACTCGCAGACGCGGTGCTGCAGGCCTAGAGCAGTTTCCGCAAATCGTCCAACAGATAATCGGGAGATGCGCCGGCCAGCTGGCCGGCGCTCTGGTTTCCATACGACACGCCGCAGGTAAAGCAGCCGGCGGCCTTTCCCATTTCGATGTCGAAAGTCGTGTCGCCCACCACGAGCGTCTCTTCGGGTTTTACACCCAGTTTGCCGAGGATCACGTAGATGATATCGGGCGCCGGTTTGGGCCGGGCAACCGTTTCCACGCCGAAACAGCGCTCCGGCGGGATGTAGTGGTCAAGCCCGAGATGATGCATCAGCAATTCCAGCGAACGCTGGCCGCGCGAAGTGGCGACGGCCATCGGGATGCCGCGGGCTGCCAGGGTGGAAAGGACTTCCTCCACGCCCGGGAAGGCCGTAATCGAAGGAACGGCCACCTCGTCGAAGATTGAACGGTAGATCGCGACCGCTTCGTCGGCCTCCGTCTCGGAAAAACCGGCTCCGCGCGTGAAATTCTCCCGCAGCGGAAGTCCGATGGTGGCGGCCAGGGCTTGTTCGTCGGCCGGCTCGCGGCCCATCCGGCGCAGCACCTCCTGGGCGGTGTCCAGGATGCCGCGCCGGGTGTCGGCGAGCGTACCGTCGAAATCGAAAATGATGGCGGCCATTACAGCGGCGACGTATCGCGCTTGAGCTTTTCGGTGAATTCTTCGATGCGGCGCATCTGCGCGGGAATCGCGATACGCTGCGGGCAGGTATCCACGCATTGGGCGCAGCCGATGCAATGGTCGGCCTGCCGGAATTTGTCAAGGCTGCGGTCGAGACTGACCAGATAGGCACGCCGTGCTTTACGGTAGCCGGGATCCTGCCGCTCTTCCTTGATCATCGCTTCGTTCACGCATTTGTTGTAGTGGACGAAAACGCCCGGAATGTCAACCCCGTACGGGCAGGGCATGCAGTACTTGCAGTCGTTGCAGGGGATAATGGGGTGGTTGGCGTAGTCGTACGCAATCTCTTCCAGCATTTTCAGGTCATCGTCCGAAAGGGGCTCCAACGGGCTGAAGGTCGCAAGATTGTCGACCAGGTGTTCCTTGTAGGTCATGCCGCTGAGCGCGCTCATCACGCCGGGATAGGTTCCGCAGAAGCGGAAAGCCCACGAGGCGAGCGAGGCATTCGGGTTGTGCGTAAGCAGCTTTTCAGCCGCATGCTGCGGCAGATTGACCAGACGGCCGCCCAGCAGCGGCTCCATGATGACGACCCGGATTCCCCGGCGTTCGAGTTCATTGTAGAGATAGCTGGCGTTGACGTTGCGCCGTGAAATCAGCTGGGCGTGGTTCCAGTCCACATAGTTCATCTGGATCTGGACGAAGTCCCAGAGCGGCCGTCCGCCCTTTTCGGCGTTCTCGTCGTGGAGTTTCAGCAGGTGGTCGAAGACCTGCTGGTCGCCGTGGAACGAGAAACCCAGGTGCCGGATGTGGCCTTCTTCGCGTTCTTTCAGCAGGAAATCAAGGATGCCGTTTTCAAAGAAACGTTTCTGGAGCACTTCCATGCTGGTAAGGCTGTTGGTCGAACCGCCGACCGAGTGCAGCAGGTAGTAGTCGATATGGTCGACCTGCATCGCTTCGAAGGAATGCCTGTACATCGTAAGCGCGGCTTCGCGGGAGTAGTCCCGGGTATTCGAGAGTTTGGTGGCGATCAGGAACTTTTCGCGCGGATGACGGTTGAGCGCAATGCCGGTTACACGTTCCGACTGACCCTGTCCGTAAACCGGAGCCGTATCGAAATAGGTGACGCCATGTTCGATGGCATAGTCCACCAGGGCATTGACCTGTTCCTGGTCGATGACGGTCTTGCCTTCCGCGTCGGTCGTGGTCGGCCAGCGCATGCAGCCATATCCCAGCAGCGATACTTTGTCGCCGAGGCTGCTGGTGCGGTAGGTCATCTCGCCGGGTTCTTTTTTTGCGGCATTATTGGCCTGCGGGCCCTTGCCCGTGCAGGCGGCAACCGCCGTGGCGGCGGCACCGGTGCCGAATATCTTGAGAAAATCGCGTCTTTCCATAATTATCTCTCCTTGTGGACTTCGTGTCCTTCGACATAAATGGCGCTGACCGGACGGGCCGGGCAGTGATACTCGCAGGAGCCGCAACCGATGCACTGTTCGGGATTGACGGCGGGAACCTTGCGGTTCGGATTGTTTTCCGCAGGAACCATCGTGATGGCGCCGGTGGGGCAGTGGCGGGCGCAGTTTCCGCAACTTACGCCATCGCGGTTGACCACGCAGTTCTCCGGAATCACGACGGCGTGTCCGATCTGGATGGCGCTCTTGTCGGCGGCGCTGTCCACGGGCTTGATGGCGCCGGTAGGGCAGACCTGCGAACAACGGTTGCAGTCGACGCGGCAGAATCCCTCGTTGAAGTTCATTTCGGGCTGCATCAGCGTGGCCAGGCGGGCCGACGGGCGAAGTACGCCGTTCGGACACTCGCTCACGCAGAGCTGGCACGCGGTGCAGTGGGAATAGAAATGCTTGACGCTCACGGCGCCGGCGGGCACGGGCGTGACTTCCCGTTCCGGGACCTTTTTGTCTTCCAGTGCGGCTACGCCTTCAGCCAGTTGCTTCTTCTTCGCTTCGACGGTCGCGGCGCCGGCCACCAGAGCGGCTCCAGCCAGGAACGCCCGGCGTCCCTTGTCCGTTCCGGTCGCGGCATTCTGCCCGGCTTGACCGGACGTCTTCTTTCCGCACACCATCTTATAGTGGATTGCGTCACTGTTGCAGTTTTCAATGCAATCGAAGCAGGCCACGCAGCGGCTGTAGTCGATCTTGTGATTTTTCGTGTCGATGCACGAAGCTTTACAGCGTTTTCCGCAGAGCGTGCAGCCCGTGCATTTGTCGGTGTCGATCACAGGGCGGAAGAGCGAGAAGCGCGAAAGCAGGCCGAGCGTAGTACCGACCGGGCAGATCGAGTTGCACCAGGTACGTCCGCCGCGCCAGGCCAGGATTACGATAATAATAAAGGTAACCAGGGCCACGATCAGCACGGGCAGGCTCTTCAGATAGACCTCCGTGGGATAGAAAGCGTAGCTGCCGAAATGGGCCGAGATGGCGGCCAGCAGATTGTTGCACCATCCATAAACGGGTGCGAGCATACTGGTGGCGATGCGGCCCCAGGCGCTGTACGGTGCGATGAGCAGGGCGATGGAATTGAGTCCGACCAGCATCAGTACGATGAATAGCACCAGCATGCCGTAGCGGAGCCACTTCATCTCTTTCTTGTAGCCAAAGCGGTTCTTCTTGCCTTTGCGGCGGCCGCTGAGCCACGAGACGATATCCTGGAAAACGCCCAGCGGACAGATGACCGAGCAGTACACCCGGCCGAAAAGCAGGGTCAGCAGGGCGAGCCCGACAATGACGGCGACGTTGAGGGCCAGGACTGCCGGCAACAGCTGGATCTTGGCCATCCAGCCGAACCAAAGGTGCAGGGCGCCCGTAAAATCGAGGAAAAGCAGGGTAATCAGGACAAAAAACACCCCGGCTGTGACAATTCTGATTTTTCGTAGCATTTCGATTGTATTTTCTACAAAGTTAGCGGAAAGTTCGAAATATCAACAAAAAGTTCACAATCAAAATTTGATTTCCGAAAAAAGATTTCTAACTTTGGGGTTGCTAATTATGTTAGGACAATAGTGTAACGGCACATTTAACGTAAATAATTAATAATTAACTAAATAAACAAAAAACATGAAAAAATTGAGTACTATGTTCGCAGTTGTGGCCCTGATGCTCGCTGCAACATTCTCTGCTTCCGCGGTGGAAACTGCCTACAAGATCGCCAACGATAAGGTTACGGTCACGGTTTCCGATCTCGCCCCCAACGCCGACGGTACCGCGCTCATCGTTTGCTACAACATCGATGTAGCTCCCGATGCCTTCGACGAATGCGCCACGCTCGTCATTACGCCGGTCGTCCGCGACGACAAGCACAACAAGAAACTTATTGAAATGATCGTGGTCAACGGCCCTACGCACCAGGTCAACACCGAGTGGCTGCAGCGCGTATGCTACAGTGTCTGCGATCCCAACAATGTCCGTTTCTATACCCTTAAGGAAGGCGAAGCCCTCCACGCCAAGACCTGCACCTCGATCCGCTATGAGGACTGGATGGACGAAGACGCAGCTTTCTATGTGACCACGCAGAAGGCGACCTACAAACCCAACTGTATCGTCAACTACCCGGGTGAAGAGTACATCTGCGACATCCCGTACCTCTCCGAGCCGCTCGTGATCGATCCCGTGCTGGTTCCGGTCCCGGTCGAGGCTCAGCTCGAAGGCAGCCGTATCCTCCGCACCAAACTCTACTATCCGGTCAACGTGACCAAGAAGGTTGACAACTACCTCGAGAATGAAGAGGCTCTCGCACTCCTGAGCACGCTCGACAAGGGCAACTTCGAAGTGACCTCCGTCGCCATCGAAGGCTGGGCTTCCCCGGAAGCTACGGTTCCTTACAACCAGAACCTCTCCAACAACCGTGCGAAGACGGTCCGGAACATCATCGCCGAGCAGTACAACTTCCCGCAGGATGTCTATACCGTCCAGGGTAACGGCGAGTACTGGGATTCCGTCATCGACTACGTCGACAACACCGACGAGCCGATCGTGGCTGAGAACCGCGCCGCCATCCTCGATGCCATCAACGCCAACGGTGACCTCGACAAACGTGAGGCCGCTATCCGCAAGATTGCCGGCGGCAAGCCGTACAAGGCCATCTTCGACGCCGTGTATCCGCGCAGCCGTTTCGCCGAGGCTATCGTGACCTTCAAGAACAAGGGTTATGACAAGGATGCCTTCATGGCTCTCTACAAGCAGGATCCGAACAACCTCTCCGCCGACGAGTACATCCTCCTGATCGAGGACGGCGCTCCGAAGGATGTGGTTGACACCGCTGTCCGTCTCTACCCGAACGACACCCGCGTCGCTTCCGTCGCTGCCGCCAAGGCTTACAAGGACGGCAAGATCGACGATGCCATCGCCCTCTACAAGAAGGCCGGCAACACCGAGGAAGTGTACAACAACCTCGCTTGCTGCTACCTCCTCAAGGGTGACGCCGTCAACGCCCGTGCCTGCCTCGAGAAGGCCGAGAACCTCAAGGTCGCCGAGACCAACGCCAACGAGCTCCGCAAGGTCGTTCTCAACAACAAGTACTTCGGCAACAAATAATCGCTGAAGTCCTGTCAGACTGAAAGGGAGGGTCATCCGGCCCTCCCTTTTTTCAAAAGGGGCATCGCAGCCCCGCAACCTTTCGGGGCCGTCCTCCGGCCCCACGCCCTGGTGGTGGAATGGTAGACACGAGGGACTTAGACATAATTTGAGTGCACGTTCCGAAAAGGACGATGTAGAATGTCGTAAATTCAAGGAAGCCTTAACAGGTAACGCTGATGGTAATCTTGAGCCAAGCCTCTTTGATGAAAAAGAGGAAGGTGCAGAGACTAGACACGACACACCTAAAGAGTAAAAACTGGTTTGCTCCACGGTGAAGGAATAGTCCAGACCACAAACGTAAAAGGTGGCGAAAGCCATAGTGGCAAGAAAATCCCTTGGACCGCAAAGTCCGTGCGGGTTCGATTCCCGCCCGGGGCACCTTAAAAAGAGCTAACTGCTTGATTTTCAGCAGTTAGCTCTTTTTGCGTCTCAATTTTTGGCGACATTTTGGCGGCTTATGAGCCGCTAGGGTGCCAACTTGATGTTGACTGTGCCAAACATCAGCGCTAAGAAGGATTGCCACATCGTAATGTCCTACTCATTGGAGTCCGTGGAATACTCCAGCCGAAGGTTAAAGTATTCCTTACGGCGGAACCAGCTAAAACCTTTGCGCCTTTTCTTACGTCTCTTTCTTTGGCTTCCGTCATTATGCACATCACCATCGACCCATTCAATCTTGCTATTCGTTAGGAAATAATGGGATTGGCACGGTAAGCCGTAGTTGCCAATCGACGGGTAAAGCGTTACATTTTCTCCATCATAGAGGAGTTTCCACTTTGTCGGCGACAAGGGTGTGATAACCTTATGACTACAACCGCAGGCACAAGAGTGGGCGCATATAGCATACTTCATACTAACGTAGAGCACTCCCGGCTCCAATTGATCCGGGAAGTGCTCTATGAAAGTAGGACGCAGACGATCAATCTTCATTCCGCTCATTCGTTTACTGCCTAAGGTGGGAAGAATGAATGATTGCATTGTCTGCCACGGCATAAGTGATATTAAGGTCATCGGCCGATGTCGTGTCGCCATAGAACTCCAGCATTCGTTTCCACTTCAGTATGGAGAAGATGGCCGCGAGAGCATTCAGTTCAGCGACTTGGATATTGCTCCTATAAAGGTCGTTATCCATCTCCTGCGACCCGAAAGCATCACGCAAATGGCCGTAATTTCCAAAGAAACCCGTGGACACCCGCACTTGCCCGACTATACGGTCCTGATTGATATCAAAGCCGAGGCCGGAGTCGATGAAGGGCTTCTCGAGGTCTATGAGATGATTAGCTATGGCCGTTCTGGCAGCAACAGAATCTACCGAGATAAATACGAAGTCCATATCGTCCAACACGCTCAAATTATCTTCAGTCACACGCTCACAATGAGGGATAACACCCTTATGCATGTGGCTGTAGAGATCGTGAAGGTACTGGACTTTTCTTGGACGGGCATTTAATTGTTCGATACATGCCGCGCCCGGACAGCGGAAAGCATTATGAGTATCAAAGAAATCGTCATCGAACAGATGAATCTCCTTGACCGGGCACTTGGCCAAATAGTCCAAAAGGTAAGCGCCCGTGCCACCAAGGCCAACGATGGCTACCTTTTGGTTTTTCAGTCTTTCGCTGATACTCGTAATATGCGCACGCGAAGCGTTGGTATCCCCATACACGAAAGGGCTGTCTTCTTCTTGAAGAATGACAGGCTTGACCATTTTCGCGATTTCTTCTGGGTATCGACGCTTAGCAGGAGCAGAGATGATAGCCAGATGCTTTATTACTTTGTCGTAGTAGTCAGGATAAGGTATATACCTTCCATCTGGTCCAATTTGCTTGCAGGACAGAAAGAAGGATGCGCGCCTGCCATTCTCAAATTGTTCACTGTTAGGGCCTTGAATAAGGCCCTTAATCAACGAACCGTTCGTGTCGGCAGGATGCTCTCCTATCCAAAATGCAGTATGATCCTCCGGCGGACGAATCGAGGTGCCGGATGTCGCGAGTCTCATAACCAGTGTGCCGGACTTAAGTTCCTGCTGCTGGTTCAGGTACGGGACGCCATCTATGAATAGATGGCGTCCTCCAGCAAGGGAGAAAACCACCCCCTCGTTCCGAAGACGGATCAAGTCCTCGCTAAGACACAACTGTTCCACTGACCGAGAAACTCATCATGTTCTGAACTTGAACGATGTCACCGAGGAGCAGATCCCCAGAAGGGTTCACTTTGGGACCGTTGGTATAGCTCACCGTGTAGTGACTGTTCGGACTAGGAGTAAAGCCCGCTAATGCGACAACTTCATCATAAGAGATCACGGGCCTTGCATAAGGCTTGGGGGAAGTGTTGACGAGAATCACAATCTCCTCCACCTTCTTCCGGGAGACGAATTTTTCGACACCGGGACGGGAAAAGTTGATGGGCTTATCGTCAGCAATCAGCTCTTCCTGATGACCTGGATGGACAAGGATGAGCGCGAACTCCGCTGGTACGTGGGCGATCTGTTTGATCTGTGCGCCGGTCAGGAGCATGTGCTCCGTCCGATACTTAGTACCGTCGACGAAGAAATCATAGTGTTTGTTGGGATGCGGAGGCTTGTTCCCTCCTTCCGGTTTTTGAGGTGCCGGAGAACCATTGTCAAAAGGTAACATAATAATAAAACCTTTAGTGTTAGCCTCCAGCTCTCTGAATATCCTGGGAGGGATGCGGATATCAGACTAGAAATTTGGAAAAACAGGTAAGAATCCCTATTTTTGAAAACTTATTTTAGTAATGGGCCTAGTCAGTCCCTTTATTAACACCCCGGACGCGACGGCAATCGTTTCCGGGGTTTCGATTATTGTGCAGCAGCCTCGTTTCGCTTTGCAGCTCTCACCAAATTCTGAATATCGATTAAGGGAAGAGGCCTGTGTTCCAGCAATGTGCCAGCAAAACGAGCGTACATAACCCCTCGGAGGGTTCCATATGCTGGATTCAGCATATTCAACATAAGGTGATCCCGGATGTTGAGTTTAGTGTCAGACTCTTTGGTAACGAACACGTCGATATTGTCTACGGTATAGGTCAACATAACCGCACAAGACGCGACTTCGATGTTAGTCTCGGTGTTGATGGCCGCCGAACGGACCTCAACAGCAATTTGGGATTCATCTTGGAGTATGGGCCGAAAGCCAATCATCCAATCTATCTTTTCAATATCCTGCTCTCGGAGATCCGGGCGAATACTGAAACCAGTTTCCTTGATCCCGACCAAGGAAAGACGCAACGGAGTATTATTCTCTACGCCAGGCATTTTTCTACTCTTTTTTCGTTAGGGATGTAGTCACTTACCGAAACAAAGCCACCCAAAAAAGTCCCAAAGTTGCCAGTCTTTGTGTTCGGCCTAGAAATCTGCAAAACTCTGATGCAGCGAAAACTGGGCATCTCGCCCCTTCTGATGAGGAAATCGGTGTCCAGATAGTATCCAATATCGGACAGGGTGTCAATGGTAAAATTATGGTTCCCAGAGAGCCATTTTGAAACCTCAGAAGGCTGTTTCCCCATCTTACCAGCGAGATCCTGCTGTGAAATGCCACGGATACCCAAGTAATCATGGAGCATCTTGGCAACCAACATCCTGGTCTCTATCCTGCGGACGACGACCGGTGGAGTGGATGTCATGATGTCTTTGGCCAATGCATTATTCCTTCTCATAATATTTATATTAGTTGTCTAATTCAATTATTCCATCACCTGACAGGCTTCCATCCTCTTCTAATATGAGGTCTTTTTCCCGAATGGCCTTCGCCATTGCATTCGAAACCGTCCTTATCATTAAATTCTCCGACAACAATTTCGGGTCTTCCTCATATGCCCGTATCAACTTGGACTTAGGGCCACCACCCCCTAGGACCAATAATATGTTGCCAAATCGTATACAATACAACCTTAACTTCCCTTTCAAATCTGTTATAGCACAAACACCATCCCCCGGCTTACCTTCATTCAGTTTGAAATAATTGTCTGTAAACCCTGTCCATGTAGACATCGTGTTGAGCTTATGAGCAATCTCTCCAAGTTCTTCACGATAATCACCTTCGTTCTCCTCCAAGAATAAATCGTAGAGTGTCTGGTCAGCTCCATCAACCGCGACTGAGTATATATGACCCGCGCTGCAGTTAAATTCATCCAACTCTATCAACTCAATCTTGTTCATTTAAAACCATATTTTCATTGACAAAGATAGAAATAATAATCGATAATGCAAAATATTCTATAGTTAAAAGTGAATTTGGCGAGAAAATCACGATCTGGTCAACGTGCCAAATCATTGCGGAGTACTATTCACCTCTTCAGTCGGGTGTTTTGTGCATTTGGAAAAGCGTCCTTTTTGACCCCCAAAATACTTGGAAAAGCGTGTTGGGACTTTTTATGGTACCCTGATATAGAGATATAAGGGCAAATTAGTCGTGGATAATGTCGGCCATGAAAGGGTTGTAAATTCTTTCGGCAAAACGCTCCATCAGGCTATCTGCGATCTTTCTATGTCCTTGTAAATCCAGTATCGGGGAGTTGTCCAGGCATTTTGTGACACCCATATCAGCTATCATCTCCAGGCTTCGTTCCAGCTGATTTACCGACAGTAGAAGAACTTCTTTCTCGTTGATAATGTCGTGCCGGCCGGTCTTGAAATCACGATAGCTTTGCGCAATCTGGACAATTCGCTTCTTATACTCAGGCGTATTGATATAACCATCCTCCAGCGTCACGAGACAAGCATAGTGCTTTTTATTGGCATCGTAGTCAAGCCCTGGGATTATTCCTTGCTTGTAGTCCTCGTAGCAGGCATAAATCTTTCCCAGATCTATTCCCAGAAGGATTAGGTCCTTCGTCAGGCCTTCTTCCAACGGCTCAATTATGTCATGTCTGTTTTTGTTGGAGAATGGCTGACTGTCAATAATCTGTTTAATAAGGTTATCATCCACCTCGACAGCTCGTTTTCCCGCAATGGATATACGCTTCAGTTTGCAGTCCAGAAAACAGATACTATCGCTGTCCCAGAGAATCCAATCTGATGTTTTCTGACTTCCTTGCTTTCCTTCTTTAAAGGTTATCTCTCTGCAAAAACTAATCCCAGAATCAGCCAGGGCCGTCTCCAGAAGCATCCCGACATAGTTCTCAAAGTTGGTAGCAAACTCCTGGCGGATATCGGGATGATTGGGAATCTCCAGCGCATAATACAACCCATCCAGCAATGCCGCCATGATATAATCAGGGACCACACAGCAGTAGCCATCACAGCAACGAATCAGTGGATAGCGAACATGAGGGGCATCATTGTAATAGTTAAAAATCTTGTCGCTCTCATAGCTGCAGTAATCCTTGCAAAGAGGCCTCAAATCGGCCAGTTCCAGACTGATATCGTTCAGCACCCTTTGGATAGCAGGTATATAGCCATCCTTCCTGAACTGCGTCTTTAGCAGATCCTTCTCCTTGTAATGAATATGGCCATTGCTGAAACAGCAATAAATGTACAAAGCCGCGCGGAAATAGTAGTCAAGAGAAAAGCCAAACTCCGTTTGTACCACATTCCTGATGCTCTCTGAATCATATAGATAAAGATACCTATAGATGCTCACCAAAGCATTTCCGGGCAAATTTATGTTGGTCTGGTTGAACATATATGAGACAAACCATACCAAAGGCTCCTTCTCCGATTGCATCTTGTGAACCTCGTCATTTAGCTCAGCGACAGGCTTGAAAATTTTATATCGGTCGTTTTGCTTCCGGAGAGAGAGCTCACCTTCTGTTTCTGAGCAATAGATAATTGCATTGACAATAAGAAAGTCAGCGAAGTATAGTTCTATAGCGTTATACTCCGGAGCTTCGATATCACGAATGCTGGACCTTTCTTTTTGGGCGATGATAGCTCTGAGATATATGCTTATGACGTCCAACGTGTCATATACATTATACTTCGACAGTTTATTAAGAACAGGCTTTATCTCTCTAAAGTGATCCATCTCAAAGCGCAATCAAACAATACAATTTTACGAAAAACTGTGTATCTTCGTGTTATTCAACAGACAGCAAATGAACCCGAATACGGAATATGAGCGCTTTACCCAAGAGATTTACCAGCAGTTGGTGAATCTCGATGTAGTGCGTACCACGAAAGTTCAGCATGACGTGAAGTTGGAGGGTCGATCTGGACAGAAGCATCAGATTGATGTTTATTGGGAATATGAGATAGCTGGTAACAAGCATCGAGTTGCCATCGAGTGCAAGAATTACAACACGCTGGTCCCAATCGGCAAGGTTCGTGATTTCAAGGGTGTTCTCGATGACCTGAATGGTGTAAACGGCATCATGGTCACAAAGGTCGGGTACCAGGAAGGAGCGAAGAAATACGCCCAGGAGTATGGAATCTCCCTGAAGGAACTGCGGACGCCCAGATATGGGGAGACCATCATCGGCGAGATTGAGAACCACATCCATTACGAAGTTCGTTATACTCTCTTCCAAGTTGATGAAGCCTGGGCGGAGAAGAACGGATTTGACATAGAGCGTTATCGCAAGCGCCTGTCTTTGCTCTTCACATCACGGACTGAATTGTGGGACTCAATGCCTTTCATCTATATCGACCGCAAGGACGATATTCTGCGGGATGATAAGGGTAGAGAAGTCGCATCACTGAAAGAACTCGAGAAGCAGATTCCCGACCATCCTACCGATGATTTCCCGTTCATTTTCAAGTTTGAGAAC
>JAEEGI010003750.1_pt1 | contig 36097 bp, 33 predicted proteins | sample 8958751 | NCBI WGS metagenome assembly JAEEGI01 (sample SAMN16246545, study PRJNA631951) | gut metagenome | biome: gut microbiome; feature: rumen; material: KS-attached | host: Bos | place: Iran: Karaj | collected 2018-10 | reverse complement strand
CAGAGAAGCAGATGGACTTGTTCCTGACATTGCAGACACCCCACCGTGAAATCATCGCCTTGTAATAGACCACAGAAGGTTTTACACCCATCTCCTTGGAGTGACTCTCGACCATCGGCTCTATCAGGGCTTTCAGTCGCCGCAGGGCGTCGTCAGCCTGCTCCCTCGTCCTTAGCGGCAACTGATTATAAAACTCAGCCCTGCGCTTCTGGCTCTCGTCGTTTTTCTTACGTGCCTTGGCAATCCACTCGCGGTGTTCGTCAATGAATCGCTCGACCTCGGACTTTGGAATGCCAATGGGTGCCGAAACATGCACATCGCCGTTCTTCACGATACGCATCGACAGCCTCCTGGTTCTCCTGTATGTCACCTGTATTGCCATATCAATCAAGAAAAAAAGTAGTTACTTCACTATTTTCCTGCCACCCTGAATGTAGAGACCCCGACGGGGATGGAGGACACGCTGACCACTGAGGTTATAGTAAGGCTGGGCGGTGGCGTCGGCATCGGTGCGACGAACATCAATGGACGTGGGACCATAGGTGGTGGCGTCGATGATCAGATTCTCGAAATTCGTAGGCATGCCAATGGGTTGGAAACTGGCACGGAACGGTGAACAGGTGGTAGTCTTGGGAATGATGCTGCCACCCTTACCATCGGCAAAACTGAAGGTCTCGACATCGGGATATGCTGCTTTCACGAAAGAGCCTACTAAGTGGTAACGACCTGCAGTCATTGCATAAACGCTGTCGCAGACTTCAACATTCGTCGCAGAGAAGGTGACGGGATTGGTCAGTTTCTTGTCAGCCTTCAGACGAAGGAACATCGGTGAGCCGATCACAGGCATTTCATCGGTATTCGTGAGATAGACCTTGCCAGGAAGATCAGCATAGAGCAGCATCTTGTCGAGGGTGAACGCCTCGCCACCGGCTTCGCATTTCTGGGCTGTAAACGGGAGCATCAGTGTGGTGAAAGTATTGTATTCATCATCGGCGAAGGTGCGCTTATACGTTATATTCTTGGCTGTGAACCAATAGGGTGTCATGAAGTCGTAGCCGTCAGTCAACGTGATGTTTTCTGCTGTCTGAGCGTTATTGGCGAACACGACTACGTTGCGCCCCTGTAAACCAGCTGGCTTGGGGTCGGTATCATCCAGGAAATAAAGACAGTTGGGATTACTGTTGGGAGTCAGCGTTTTCACACCGACGGCATTCAGTTCCACAGCGAGGGCATCATCAGGTACGGTAAAGTCTTCTTTTGCCGGGAAGGACTGCAATGAGCGATCTTTCTTATACACATTGATACCTGCCGCCATTTCAATGGGCGAATAGATGTCCGTCTTGTCGTTGTTCTCGTCGTTATTATAGGTTGTCTGTACCCATAAAGCATATTTACCGAACAATTCGAACTTGTCGGTATAGAACTTGGTTTCGACGCTCTTTCCCGGTTCGATGATTACTTCCTTCGGGCCCCATACGTCGATGGGCTCGTACTCGATAGTTTGGTCGGGGTTCTCTTTACCTTTATAAATGATAACACTGACGAGACCCCTGTAATTCTTATCAGGAGAAGGATTTTTCATAGTGACAGTCATATCCAGCTCACGTCCCATTATCACGTATTGCTTAGACTTATCGCTATAAGGTTTCTCTTCCTTAACATTCTTCAGCGTCATCGTTTTTTTCAACAGGATATCGTTGTAATACTCGGAGCCTTCATAGGGTTTAATGACCAGATCAACAGGATTGCCCAGCAGAGTGGTTTCAATGAGAATATAGGTCTTATAGGTTTTTGCCTCGCCTGCAGAAAACTTGAATTCTACATCGACAGTCTTTCCTGCAGGCAGACAAGCCCTGACTTCTTTGAGGGGTTCGGCACTTATCATAGTTCCGTCGCTTGACTCACTGAGGATGAGGACAGCGTCGTAATCGAAGTCACTTTTGTTGGTGATGTTTGCCGTAGCTGTCACTTCGCAACCTTCCTGCAGGACACCTGAGTATGTGATGCTGTTGACCTGCAGACGAAACGGGCGGGGATGAGAAATCATGGTCAGCTGATTGCCACTGATATTGACGTCAATGTAGTTTGAATTGACATCTTCATTCTGCTCCCACTTTTCTACACCCTGCACACGGCTGACGGGATAGAGTTCGTAATGGCCGTCGGCAAGTCCCTGGCCGAAGGTGATGGCGCCCTGAATATTTTCCAGGTATTTATCGTATTTCACCGTTTTTCCCTTGGCAACCTCGACAACCTTCACCAGTTTTTTGTCCTTATCATAGAGTCCCAATCCTATGTCGTAGGTGTTGTCTTTTGAGAGTTTGCTCAGGTTATGAAGCACCATGTCGATCTTCACGGCAGGGAAGTCGGTATCGCCGCTGCGCTGCATCTGTGAGGGGGTATCCATCGTCAGCATGAATCCTGAAGTGCTCAATGTCTCGTCATAGGAATAAGGGGTTTTAGTGGGCACGACGCCTGTTACGATTTCGTAGGGGAAATGACGAATGGCTTTCTTTGGATAATGCGCACCGACTGACAGTTGGAAGAAACCGTCTCTTCCACCGTCCCATCCCCAGTTGATGTGGAAATAGTCGCCCAGTTTGTATCCGTCGATGATAAACTCATGTCCGTCACCACCACAGACAACAGGGCGTTTCTTTTCCAGTTCGTTGTAAATCATCATCTGCCACTCCCATTCTGTCACAAGGGGACGACGCGTCACCTCGATGCTGTCGCTATCGTAACCGAAAAAACGGACAAGACCGAGTGACATCTTATAGGAATCTGACGACGAGGCCGTGCCGAAATAGTCCATTTGGCAAGCTGAACCACAGTATTGCATCAGCGTTGCCACAGCATCGCACGCCTCCTTCGTCGATTTCTCGTTGTATTCATCAGTCATAGCAGCCCAATTGAAAGTGACTGAGGGCAGTTCCGGAATCTGCTTGGTAGCAGGAAGGACAGGTGTCGCTCCCTTCGGCCACTCGTTATATTTCATCAGCATAGCCATTGCCGTAGCCACACAACCCGTAAGACCATGTATCTCCTTATCGCCATCCTTGACCATAGGTGTCAGGTTGTTATAGGGTTTACCGGGTTCTCCCCCCTGTCCCCAATGCTGTTTGATAAGCGGTGCTATCTCGTTCTTCAGCAAATATTCCTGTTCCTGATTATCATCGGCATCACCATCGCCCTGCTCAGCCTCAGTAATCTGCTGGGCATAGCTCTTCAGCAGTTCCATCATAGCAGGAGGCATATTGCCGTCGAGGGCTCCCTGAGGGGCATAGCCTAAGACATCCCTGGTGCGGTCGCTGGCAGAAACAATGACGTAGCCCCCACCCTCCAAATTAAAGGTATGCAGTTGGCGGATGCCCGTCTCTGCCGTCCGTAACTGAATGTCAGCCGCAGCACGGCGTCCTCCTGACAGTTGCGAGACAAAGGCCTTGGCTTTCGCCATTGCCTGTTGTTGGCTGACGTCAGCAGCCTGAACGGTGGAACAGGCGGCAATGGTCAGTAGCGATAAGATAAATTTCTTCATAGTTATAATCGTATTGTTTGTTACTCTTATTGCGTTGCAGTGATGCAAGGATAGACAAAGGTAATAATAAGGTGATAAAAACAACAATAGGGGGGTGGCTTTTATATATTTTTAGCAGTTTCCGAGACCAGCGGAATTCTTAAAAAAGCGTAACTGACAAGGGGATTGTGTACCACTTTGGGTATTATTTCCTATATTTGCAGCAACTTTAAAACTTAACACCCTAAAAGAATTTATGAAAAGAACTTTTATAGCTATCATGATGCTGGCAGGATGGATGCAGACAGCTTGCGCCCAGCATACCATAGAGAGTATTCGCAAGACTTATCAGGAAAACTGGGAAGTGATTAACATGATGAGTGACAATTTCCCATCAGACGGCATCCCACCCGAATACTACCATGTGCATGTGGCCCAGAATCTGCCAGGCACAGGAGGTCATCAAGAGAACGTGCGCTATTATTATGGCGAACTGGAAAGTGACGAGGATGTGATATATCCGCCCCACTACCTGAAGTTCTTGACATCTAAATACAACTTTGCTGCACGTGAGTTCTACGAGGAATATCTGTATGACAACAAGGGACACCTGATGTTTGTCTATGCCCGCACACCCGACGTGGATTTCCCCAAGATGCACGAAATCAGGCTCTATTACGACGGAAAGAAACTGTTGCGTCTGCAAGTGAAGGAAGCTACCGACTTGGAGTATTTTGACGATAAAGCCATCAAGAAGGCTACGTTTAAGGAAGTATATACCGGGACAAAGATTCCGTCGCTGTATGCCCCCTTTATAAAACAATACACCTCAAGGGCAGAACGCTTCCTTGAGGTGTTTAAAAGCATCGACAACAATACTTATCTCTGAGCCTGACGACCAATGGCGAGGGCTTTGATGTTGGCATCGACGATGGCTTCGCCCTTGCGACCGAAGACACGGCGAATGGCGTCTTCCAGTTTCTCGTACTCAATGCCCAATGCCTTCTGGGCAGCCCCCAGCAGGATGACATTGGCAGAACGAGGTACACCATTGTCCTTGGCAGCCTGCTCGATGTCGAGCATGATGACATTCTTGAGCTGAGAGAGATCGGACTTCAATTTCTCAATATCGGGATAGTTGGGGATATTGATGAACGGTGTGCTCGACGTGATAATCCAACCCTCGCTGGAGAGGAAGGGCAGATAACGGAGCGCCTCCATGGGCTCCATCGAGATAATAACGTCTGCCCCACCCTTCGGGATGAGGTCGCTCGCAATGGGATTGCTTGAGATGCGGAGGTTTGACTGCACATCGCCTCCACGTTGTGACATACCGTGTACTTCCGCCTGCTTGATGTACAAGTTTTCGTTCATGGCGGCTTCGCCTATGATGGTTGCAATGGAGAGGATTCCCTGTCCTCCTACACCACAAAGAATGATATCTGTCTTCATTTCTTTTTCACTTTTGATTTCTCATTTCTCACTTCTCATTTCTCATTTTTCTCCGCAGCCTTCTTCTGCTTGAGATGACGCTGGAGGGTCTGCATGCACTCACGACGTGGAATGATGACGCTGACTCCGTGATAGTTGATTTCGTCACGAATGGTCTTCGTGATTTCCTCCATATTCTTTGGCAGTGGAACAACCACCTTCAGATGTTCGTCGGAGAGTCCGAGTCCGCGACAGATAGCCTCGAACTTATTGGTGCCTGCAGAATCCTGACCACCCGTCATAGCGGTTGTCAGATTGTCGGAAATGATGACGGTGATGTCGGCATTCTCGTTGATAGCATCAAGCAATCCTGTCATTCCGGAATGTGTGAAGGTGGAGTCGCCGATAATGGCAACGGCAGGCCACTGTCCGGCATCAGAAGCTCCCTTAGCCATTGTGATAGAAGCACCCATATCAACACAAGAATGGATGGCTTTGTAAGGTGGCAGGAAACCGAGTGTGTAGCAACCGATATCACCAAAGACCCGGGCATTGGGATAGTCGAGCAGCACTTGATTGAGGGCTGCATAGACGTCACGATGGCCACAGCCCTGACAGAGTGCCGGTGGACGAGGTACCACATCTTCGCAAGAGGCAAAGCCTTCGTCTGTTGAAAGCTGACAACCGGCAATCGAGAACTGTGCCAGTGCCTGCTTGATGCAGTCGGGATTCAGTTCACCCGTGCGGGGCAACTCGCCCGAAAGACGGCCCTTGATGACAGCATTGCCCGGCATAACGCCACGCACCTGATCCTCGATGAAGGGCTGTCCCTCCTCGGCAATCAGCACGTATTCACAATCGTCGGTCAAACGGCGAATGAGTTTCTTGGGAATAGGATACTGCGAAATCTTCAGAACAGGGAATGGACAGCCGCCTGGGAAACACTCCATCAGATAGTTATAGGCTATACCGCTGGCTATGACACCCAGTTCGCGATTGTCGGCATCTATATACCTATTATATTTACTATCGACAGCCATTTGTTCCAACAGGGGCTGCTGTGCCGTAACAATGTCGTTACGCTTACGGGCAAAGGCTGGCAGCAACACCCAACTGGATGCTTGAGCATTGTAATTGAGCTCGTTTTGCGGACGCGGAACGTCCACACACTCGACGACGGCACGTGAGTGGGCCATACGGGTGGTGACGCGCATCAGTACTGGCAGGTGCATTTGTTCAGAGAGATCGAAAGCCTCCTGCATCATGTCGTAAGCCTCCTGCTGAGAACTGGGTTCCAAGGTGGGAACCATCGCAAACTTGCCATAGAAACGAGAGTCCTGCTCGTCCTGCGAAGAATGCATCGAGGGGTCGTCAGCTACCAATACGACAAGACCACCATTGGTGCCCGTCATTCCAGAATTGACAAACGGGTCGGCACACACATTCAGGCCGACATGTTTCATACAAACCAGTGCGCGCTTGCCCATGAACGACATACCAAGGGCAGCCTCCATCGCTGTTTTCTCGTTGGTTGACCAGCGGCTGTGTACGCCACGCTCCTTAGCCAGTGGCGACGCCTGGATATACTCTGTGATTTCAGTTGAGGGAGTTCCCGGATAGGCATAAACACCACTCAGACCTGCATCAAGTGCACTCTGAGCAATAGCCTCGTCTCCCAATAAAAGTTTCCTCATATTCTTGTAAAGTTTAAATTTCTAGCTTGCAAAGTTAATGATTTTAGTTGTAAAAACAAAAAAATTCAAATATATTCACTTTCTCTTCGCTAAATCGAAAAAAAAAAGTAACTTTGTACCCTGATATGGAAAAGGTGATACTGGGCATTGATCCAGGAACGAACATCATGGGTTACGGCGTGCTGAAAGTAAAGGACGGCAAAGCCGAAATGGTGACGATGGGTGTGATAGACCTGCGGAAGTTTGGCGATGCCTATCTGAAGTTGGGGCATATCTTCGAGCGCGTGACGGGTATCATTGATGCCTATCTGCCCGACGAAATGGCTATCGAGGCTCCCTTCTTCGGCAAGAACGTGCAGTCGATGCTGAAATTGGGACGTGCACAAGGTACTGCCATTGCTGCTGCTATTCACCACGGTGTGCCCATCCATGAGTATGCACCACTGAAAATCAAAATGGCCATTACGGGCAACGGCAGTGCCTCGAAGGAGCAGGTGGCAGGTATGTTGCAGCGACTGCTGAAATTCGACGAGGATGCGATGGTGAAGTTCATGGATGCTACCGATGCCCTCGGAGCTGCCTATTGTCACTTCATGCAGATGAACCGTCCCGAATCGCAGGCGCACTACCGAGGATGGAAAGACTTTATTAACAAAAATCAAGGAAAGGTAAGCAAGATATGCAAAAAATAACGGCTATAGTAGGAAAGAATGGAAGCGGAAAAACACTCTACGTCGAGGCACTGCGCAAACAGATGGCCAGCGACAGACTGAGATATATCGCCTTCAGCGACTCATACGGACCCGCCGTTGACAAAACCTACTATCTACAACTGCGCTGGAACCAGCACGACATAGACCCCGAGACACCCAATGTGGGCGAACTGCTGGAACGCGCCTACCAGCTGGCAGGTGACGACACTCCCGAACGCAGACAACTGCAGAAACATCTTTATGAGCTGTTCCATATGGAGCCACTGCTCGATAAGTATATCATCACACTGTCGAGTGGAGAACTGCGTAAGTTTCAACTCACGAAGACGCTCTTTGCCAACCCTTCGCTGCTGATTATGGAAAACCCCTTCATTGGACTGGATGCTGAGACACGCGACCAACTGAAGGAACTGCTGGCACTGCTGATTGAGAAACATGAGATAGACATCATTCTGGTGCTGTCGAAAACCGACGACCTGCCAACCTCGGTATCGGAGGTCATTGAGATTCGCGACACCCACGTGATGCCCCCCTGCTCAAGGGAGGAATTCCTGTTCCGTCAGCACGACGTGCCTGAACACGTGCTGAGCAATGAGAAACGTAACGCCATACTGAACCTGCCTTATCATGACAATGACTATCATTCGGACGAGGTCATCAAAATGCAGAATGTTAACATACGCTATGGCGAGCGCACGATTCTGAAAGACCTGAACTGGACCGTACATAACGGAGATCGCTGGGCTTTGTCAGGACAAAACGGCAGTGGCAAATCTACCCTACTCTCGCTGGTGTGTGCAGACAATCCACAAAGCTATGCCTGTGACATCACGCTCTTCGACCATCAGCGCGGCACGGGAGAAAGCATCTGGGAAATCAAACGCCACATCGGCTATGTTTCGCCCGAGATGCACCGTTCGTATCAGCGCGACCTGCCTGTGGTACGCATTGTGGCCAGCGGATTGAAGGACAGCGTAGGACTGTATGTAAAACCCAATAGCGACGAGATAGCCATCTGTAAATGGTGGCTTGATATTTTCGGCATGGAGGGGAAATACAACCACTCGTTCATGAAACTGTCGAGTGGCGAACAGCGACTGGTGCTGCTGGCACGTGCTTTCGTGAAAGACCCACAGTTGCTTATCCTCGACGAGCCTCTGCATGGACTCGACCTTTGGAACCGCCGTCTGGTGAAGGACGTGATAGAGACCTTCTGTCAGCGACGCAACAAGACGATGGTTATGGTGACCCACTACGAGGAAGAACTGCCCAACGTAATTACCCATAAGAAATATTTATCGAAACAAGTATAACCATTTTAAAATGAAGAAGATAATGAAAAAGACTTTAATAGCTCTCATGCTCTTTGTTGGCATGAATGCTCAGGCTCAGGAGGTGTATAATGAACTCCGTAAAAGCAACAAGGCTGTCGTTGAAAATCCCAATGCCCACACACTGGCACGACACATCAGTCAGTTTAAACTGGATGCACTGGACTACCTGGCTATCAAGATGCAGGAGGATATGCCCGACTCAACAGTCTATTTCCTTGACCGTCAGGCAATGGCTATGGATAACTATGTACAGCTTTACATCAAGAAGCTGGTAGAGTATAGCAACCTGCCCCAGAACATGATTGACGAGATGACAAAGATGTTTATGGAAACATCGAAGAACACGCCGCTCTTCAAGGACAAGGACAAGGAAATGACGCTTAACTACTATGCAAGCGGTGAGAGTCTGATTCGTTTCTCGCTTGACTGCGACTGGGAAAAAGCCTATGCTATCATCGAAAAGAAAATCAACAAGAAATAAAAATCACTATACGTTAAATTAATATCAGCTATTTATGGAAAGAACATGGAGATGGTTTGGCAAGAAAGATAAGATAACACTTGCCCAGCTAAAACAAATCGGTGTTGAGGGCATCGTGACTGCCCTGCACGACGTACCTCTTGGTGAGGTATGGACGCGCGAAAAGATTCGCGACCTGCGGGAGTATATCGAATCGTACGGTATGCGCTGGAGCGTGGTAGAGAGTCTGCCTGTAGTAGAGACTATCAAGTATGCCGGACCCGACAGGGACGAACAGATAGAGGTATATAAGCAGTCGCTCCGCAACCTCTCGGCAGAAGGCATCCACTGCATCTGCTATAACTTTATGCCTGTACTTGACTGGGCTCGTACTGATTTGCTGCACATAAATCCAAACGGTTCGACAAACCTCTATTTCAACTATGCCGAGTTTGCCTATTTCGACATCTATATCCTGAAGCGTCCAGGCGCAAGGGAGGAATGGGCTGACTTCGTAATGAGAAATGAGAAAGGAGAAAAGATAAATAGGAATGTGCTGGCAGAATGCGACGAACTGGCTAAGACAATGACACCTGAGAAGGATCATAAGCTGGTGGAGAACATCATCATCAAGACACAGGGCTTTGTCAGTGGTAATTTCTCAGAGAACGACAAGGCTCCGATTGAGAAGTTCCGTCAGTTCCTAGATTTGTATAAGGGCATCGACAAGAACCAGCTCCGTGAGAACATGAAATACTTCCTGGAGGCTATCATGCCTGTCTGCGAGGAATGCGACATGAATATGTGTGTTCACCCCGACGATCCCCCCATCGAGATTCTCGGACTGCCACGTATCGTACGTACAGAAGAAGATATCCGCTGGTTCCTCAATGCCGTTCCCAACAAGCACAATGGTCTGACGTTCTGTGCAGGAAGCCTGTCGGCAGGTGCCTATAACAACGTAGTGGAAATGGCGAAGGAGTTTGCGCCACGCACTCATTTCGTGCACCTGCGTTCGTGCCATATCTTCCCCAACGGCGACTTCACCGAAGCGAGTCACCTGGGTGGACGTGCCGACTTGATTGAACTGTGCCGTATCTTCGAGAAAGAGAATCCCGCCCTGCCAATGCGCGTTGACCACGGTATGACCTTTACCGATGAGCCTGGCGGCATCATGGACGAGTCGAGTCACGGACATAATGCCGGTTACACGCTGTTGGGCCGTTTGTTTGCCCTTGGACAGGTGCAGGGCATTCTGGCTACCGTTGACCGTGAAATGGGAATTGAATATAAACAACCAGGATTCTTTGATTAATTGAGAATTGATAATTTGTAATTGAATAATGAAACTAAATGATATTTTTAGCGGTAATTATAATGCCGCAGAATGGGAAGCCAAAGGTTACCAGCTTCCTAAGTTCGACATCAAGGCTGTTCGCGAGAAGACCGCCAAGGAGCCGACATGGGTACACTTCGGAGGCGGAAATATTTTCCGTGCCTTCCCGGCAGCAATCCTGAATGACGCATTGAATACAGGTAAGTACGATCGTGGCGTCATTGTAGCAGAGACCTTCGATTTCGAGGTAGTTGACAAGGCCTATACACCTTATAACAATCTGTCGCTGCTTGTCTCACTGCAAAGCGATGGCAATATTGAAAAGAAAGTGATAGCCTCTGTTACTGAGGCTTTGAAAGCCGACCCACAGTTCAACGACTGGCAGCGTCTGGTGGAGATATTCCGCAACCCGAGTTTGCAGATGATTTCATTCACCATCACAGAGAAGGGTTATGGTTTCAACGAGGCTGATCTGGCTCGTGGCTTGCAACCTGTATTTGCAATGGGTAAAGTTTGTGCCCTACTCTATGAGCGTTTCAATGCCGGAAAACTGCCTCTCACCGTACAGTCGATGGATAACTGCTCGCATAATGGCGACAAGGTGAAGGCTGGTGTCTTTGCCTACGCAGAACGCTGGGCAAAGGACGGATTGGTTCCTGCCGATTTCATTGACTATCTTAAGGACGAGACGAAGATAACCTTCCCCTGGTCGATGATTGACAAGATAACACCGCGTCCTCACGAGAAAGTAAAGGAGATGTTGGCTGCTGACGGTTTTGAGGACAACAATTATATCGAGACAGAGAAGCATACCTTCACGGCTCCTTTCGTGAATGCCGAGGAAGTGCAGTATCTCGTGATAGAAGACAACTACACCAACGGTCGTCCCCCACTCGATTTGGGCGGTGCCCTCTATACCACACGTGAGACAGTGGATAAGGTGGAGACGATGAAGGTAACCACCTGTCTGAACCCACTGCATACAGCTATGTCAATCTATGGTTGCATGTTGGGCTATACCCTTATTTCGGCAGAGATGAAAGACGAAGACCTGCGCGCCTTCATCCAGAAAATCGGTTATATGGAGGCTATGCCTGTAGTGACTGACCCAGGCGTGCTGAATCCTTATGAGTTTATTGGTGACGTGCTGAACAAGCGTTTGCCCAACCCCTTCATGCCGGATGCACCACAGCGTATCGCTATGGACACTTCACAGAAGCTGCCCATCCGCTTCGGTGAGACGCTGAAGAAATACATTGCCCGTGGTCTTGACAAGCGTAACCTCGTGCTGATTCCTTTGACACTGGCAGGTTATGCCCGTTATCTGAAAGGAGTGAAAGACGACGGTACTGCCTTCGAGCCTTCACCCGACCCCATGCTGGCAGAACTGCAGGCTATTGTAGCGCCACTGGAAATTGGCAAAGAGAATCAGGATTACAGTTGTCTGAAGCAGTTATACACACGTAAAGACGTGTTCGGACTTGACCTCTATGAGGCAGGACTGGGCGAGCAGATTGAGGGCATGGTGAAGGAACTATATGCCGGCAAGGGTGCTGTACGTCAGACACTGCATAAATATGTCGTAGCAAGATAAACAACTACAGATGACGAGAAAGAAGAAACCACTACCCCTATTGGAGAATATCACCATCACAGACTTTGCGGCTGAGGGAAAAGCCTTAGCGCGAGTCGATGATATGGTGGTATTCGTTCCATGGGCTGTACCAGGTGACGTTTGCGACCTGCAAGTGCGTAGAAAGAAACACAGTTTCATGGAGGCAGAGATAGCCTGTCTTCACACACCAAGTCCGTTGCGCATCAAGCCCTTCTGCCAGCACTTCGGCGTGTGTGGCGGATGTAAGTGGCAACAGCTGCCCTACGAGGAGCAGCTTAAGATGAAGCAACAACAGGTTTACGACCAACTGACCCGTATCGGTAAAGTAGCGTTGCCTGAGTTCCGTCCTATTCTGGGTAGTGTAAAGACCAAAGAATATCGCAACAAACTTGACTTTGGATGTGCCAACAAGCGTTGGCTAACCAGTGAAGAGTTAAAGGATGAGCATATAGAGAAGGACGTCCCTGCTATAGGTTTCCATATTACAGGAGCTTTCGACAAGATATTGCCCATTGAGAAATGCTGGCTGATGGACGATGTGCAGAATCAGATTCGCAATGAGATATGCAACTATGCCATTAGGAAGAACATCAGTTTCTTCGACCTACGTCAACAAGTAGGACTCTTGCGTGACGTCATCATCCGTAACTCGAATACGGGAGAGCTAATGGTGATTATACAGTTCCACTACGACGAAGAGGGTGACGAGCAGAAAGCTCAAGAACTGTTGCAACACGTAGCCGACACGTTTCCACAGATTACATCGCTGATGTATCTCAACAACCAGAAGTGTAACGACACAATTGGTGACCAAGAGATACTGACCTTCAAAGGCAACGACCATATCTACGAGACGATGGAGGAACTGCGCTTTAAGGTGGGGCCAAAATCATTCTATCAGACGAATACCGAACAGGCATATCATCTATATTGTGTGGCAAGGGAATTTGCAGGACTTACTGGCAAGGAGATGGTTTACGACTTATATACTGGTACGGGCACCATTGCCAACTTCGTGGCGAAACAGGCTTGCAAGGTTGTAGGTATCGAATATGTGCCTGAAGCTATCGAGGATGCCAAGATTAACTCCCAGGAAAACCACATCGAGAACACCCTGTTCTATGCCGGTGACATGAAGGATATACTGACGGACGATTTTATTGCAGAACACGGGCACCCTGACGTCATCATCACTGACCCACCCCGTGCAGGTATGCATCCTGATGTCGTGAAAACTATTCTCAGAGCTGCCCCTAAGCGTATCGTCTATGTGAGTTGTAACCCTGCTACTCAGGCTCGTGACTTGCAGGATTTGGATGCCGACTATCGCGTGGATGCCGTGCAACCTGTAGATATGTTTCCACACACTCCGCATGTAGAAAATGTAGTATTATTAAATAAACGATAAAGACAAATATGAAAAGACTCCTTATCCTTGCCCTCCTGACAACGGGTTATGCATTCACGATGAATGCACAAAATGAACAAGAAAGTGAGAAAAAGAGACCTCTGATAGAATTGCCCCAATGGGTAAAGAACATTAAGTTCAGTGGTTATGCCATTCTGCAGTATCAGGGACAAGACCAGGAAGGTGCCAAGTCGCATTCCTTCAATCTCCGACTGGCTCGTTTCATTTTGGATGGAAAGATCAGCGACTTTGACTGGCGTATTCAGATTCAGGGAACGAATGTCAAAGGTCCTGGTGAACCTACCGTTCAGTTGGTTGACCTCTATGCCGAATGGCGCCGATTCCCAGAATTCAAAATACGCGCCGGACAATTCAAACGTGCCTTCACCTTTGAAAACCCGACCCACCCCATCACACAGGGATGGCGCGGTTATGCCGATGTGATTAACCGTCTGTCAGGCTTCGGCGACAGAGCGGGCGAGAAATCATCTGGTGGTCGTGACATTGGTATTCAGTTATCTGGTGATATCCTGCCTAACAGCAATGGGCGCAAACTGCTGCACTATCAGATTGGTGTCTATAATGGTGAGGGTATCAACCGTGGTGATAAAGACAATCGCAAAGACATCATAGGAGGTATCTGGGTGATGCCTATCAAGGGATTGCGCTTGGGTGTGTTCGGATGGACTGGTAGTCACGGTGATATGACGATAGATCAGGAGACAGTACACACTGGACTCTACAACCTTGATGCTGACGGCAATCCTGTAGAGATTACTCAGACTAAGGCCATCACTGCCAGTGTTCCTTTGAACCGTTATTGTCTTTCGGCTGAGTATTCAAAGGACGATTATATGTTCCGCGCTGAGTATATTCACTCACAGGGTTGGGGAAGCGGCAGTGTTGGCAACACGGTCATCAACTATGCCTTGGGTGATAAAGCTGATGGTTGGTATGCCTTCGGTATTGTGCCCATCATCAAATCGAAGTTGCATGCCAAGGCCCGTTATCAGACCTATCGCGTGAAGAAAGAATGGGGTTCAGCCAAGACTTCGTATGAAATAGGTTTGAACTATTTCTTCAACAAGCACATGGAGATGCACCTCGAATATGCTCGCATCAACGATAAGAGTCTGAAAATAGAGAATCACAGTTATAACTTGGTGGACTTGGAATTTGATTTCAAATTCTAATCAACAAGGAAAAACATACTGATACACAGAGCCGTGCTGACCATCGCCAGTGCGGCTCCTGTTATATATAAGGTACGCACGGGAAAGCGATAGCCGAAAACTCGATGTGCATACGTATGAATCATCACGAGGTCGAGCAAGTGGGCTATCAGAATGGCAATACCCGTCCCTACCAATCCCCACTGACGATAGCACCACATTACAAGCAGGACGAAAGCCAGGAAATAGGTTGTTTCCAAAACCAGATAAGCCAGAGAACGTCCACGAGCCAACGTAAGATAAGCTACGGGCAGAGTGGCAGCCTTCAGCACCATAGCCACTGATGCTATCTGCGCCATCGTGACAATGGGAAGGAAATCGGCACTGAGCAGGAGGCGGATAATCCAGGGTAGTCCCAGAATCATCACTGACAGCAAAGGAGCCAGCAACAGCAAAAGTATCTCCATTTGGCGATTCACTATCTCGTTGGTTTGTTGAACGTCATGGGTTGCTGACAAACGGGGAAAATAATCATTTTCCATAGCAGCAAACACCAGTCCCACATAGGTAACTGTCAGCAAATATCCGGCATTGTAAAGTCCAACCTCCGAAAGTCCTGCCTCACGTTCCAACCAAGAACGTATAAAGAGTTCGGTTCCACTGCCAACCATTGCAGCCAAAGTAAATGACACACCCAGACGCAACATACTGACACCCTCACCCATCACTTGATGAGTGAAAGAGAAACGGGGTGTAAAAAGCCTATAAGAGGCATAAACAGCAGGCAGCATGGTGGCAAAGGCCATCAGATTGATTACAGCCACAATGGCGTCTTGTCCGAATTTCCAATAAAGGGGAACGCTGATAACGACACTGGCTATGGCAGCTATCGTTTGGATAACTGCTAAAGAGCGAAGACGGCGTGCTCCCTTGAGTATCGACATTTCGCCTCCTCCAATGATGGTAACAGCAACAGCAGGTGCCATTGTCCAATAACCCGCAATGAGACTCAACAAGATGCCCAAAAGCGATGCTAACAGGCACCACACACGAACAACTTTCACTAGATGATCTATCCGCTGTTGGTTGCCCTTGTCATAATACGCTGAAAAATAACGCGTGGCACTTAATGAGAGGCCCATTCCTGCCGTCTGACTCAGGAAATTCATAGTGACTGTCAGAAGTGAAGCCAATCCCATACCTGCAGGTCCTAAGAAAAGTGCAGCAAACTTATTGCGTATAAGGGCTGCAACAATGTTCAATCCCTGTACGCTGCCAAAAATACTGGTGTATTTCAGAATATGCCGATAACCGTAATTGCCTTCTGCTTCCATTTTGTATTATCTGAACGCAAAAATACAAAGAATATTACGGATTTGCAAAAATATTCGTACCTTTGTGACGTGAAACTTTCAGTTATCATACCAGTCTTTCGTGTTGAGCATACTCTTCAGCGTTGTGTGGAGAGTGTGTTGCAACAGGATTTGAGTGATATGGAGGTTATTCTCGTTGATGACGGATCACCAGACCATTGCCCTAAGCTGTGCGATGAGTGGGCAGAGAAAGATACTCGCATCAAAGTAATCCATCAGGAGAATAAAGGTTTGAGTGGTGCTCGCAATGCTGGTATAGATATCGCACAAGGCGATTACCTAACCTTTGTGGACAGTGACGACTATCTGGCACTGAACACCTATCAGCCTTTGCTTGCATTGTTGGCGCAACATCCTGAATATGACATATTGGAATATCCCATAGCAGGACGGCTCCCTTTGAAACAGAAAACCTATGGCGATATGAAAGCATACTGGCTGGAAGGAGAAGCGTATCGGCATACCTATGCCTGTAATAAGATATACAAAAGGAGTTTGTTTAAGAACATCCGTTTCCCTATTGGAAAGTTGTTTGAGGATGTTTATACACTCCCCCAGCTCCTTCGAATTGCTACCACTATAGCAACTACCGACGTGGGGTGCTATCATTATTGCTATAATCCCAATGGTATTACTGCCCAAGCCGACGGCAATGCTTTAGCCCAATTACTGCAGGCTCATCTGCAAAGCGGAATGCCAATAGACGACAATTATTATCTGCACTTGGCTAATATCCAGTCAGACGTTTGGGAACGTACTAAGTACCCTATTCTATTGCCTACAAGAAAACTGGATGTACGACTGTTTCATGGCAAAGAAAAAATCAAAGCAATAACGCTCAACATATTAGGAATAAGTACATTATGCAGAATCAACAAAGTTATACATCTAATCAAGAAACCCAGCCGCTGGTAAGTTTCATCATTACCTATTATAATCTGCCTGTGCAGATGTTACAAGAGTGTATTGAAAGCATTCTGCAACTCTCCCTGCGCCCCTTCGAGCGTGAGATTATCGTGATAGATGACGGAACCTACGAGTGTCCTATCAACGACCTGATGAAGTATGAGGATGACATCATCTATGTACGCCAGAAGAACAACGGTGTCAGCACCGCCCGCAACAAGGGATTGGATATGGCAAAAGGAAAGTTTATTCAATTGATTGATGCTGATGACTGTCTTATCCAGGCACCTTACGAACAGTGTCTTGACATCATTCGGTATAAGGAAGATGTAGATATGGTGATGTTCGACTTCACCAACAGTCGGCAGGTGGAAGTGATGTTGGAAACTGTTCTGCCCGTCAGCGGAGCTACCTATATGCGCAACAACAATATTCACGGCTCTGCATGTGGTTATCTATTTCTTCGTTCTATTCTCGGTCAACTCCGGTTCAGTCCAAATATTCAATATGGTGAAGACGAAGAGTTCTCAGCACAATTGATTCTCAGAGCTGAGAAGCTGTATGCCACCGACTACAAGGCATATTTCTATCGCAAACACGATTCGTCTGTTACAAGCCATACCGATAACGACAGCATACAAAAGAGACTGGACGATTCTTTCTCCGTCATCAAACACCTCAATGAACTATCCGACAAGATGCCCCATACGGATAAGATAGCCATTCAGAGACGAACAGCCCAGCTGACGATGGACTATATTTATAACACCATCATGATGACCCGACAGAAAAAAGAACTCGAACGACGCATTAAAGAATTGTATGCCAATGGATTGTTCCCCCTCCCCGACGGCAACTACTCTACAAAATACAATTGGTTCCGACGCCTGGCAAATTACAACATGGGACGTACGGTACTCTTTCACACACTGCCCCTCATGAAGAAAGAAAGATGAAGATTCTGCTCATAGGAGAATACAGCAATGTACACAACACATTGGCTCGTGGCCTGCGTGAATTGGGACATGAGGTCTGTGTGGTGTCAAATGGTGATTTCTGGAAGAATTATCCTCGCGACATCGACGTATCACGCACACCAGGGAAGTTGGGCGGCATGGCCCTCATGCTAAAACTTTGGACACTGCTTCCTCGCATGACGGGGTATGATGTGGTGCAACTGATCAATCCGATGTTCTTCGAATTGAAAGCCGAGCGACTGTTCTTCTTCTACAACTATCTCAGGCAGCACAACAAACGTGTTTTCCTTGGGGCGTTTGGAATGGATTGGTATTGGGTTGACACCTGCACTTATAAGAAACCACTCAGGTATAGCGATTTCAATTTCGGGACTGAGGTACGCACAGATCCCGAGGCTATGAAAGAGCAGAAAGACTGGTTGGGCACAGTGAAAGAACAGCTTAACAAAATTATTGCCACTGATTGTGACGGCATAATCACAGGGCTCTATGAGTATTATGTGTGCTATCATCCCGTTTTCCCTGAAAAGACACGCTTCATTCCCTTGCCCATTGAGATACCCACAGACATTCAACAGCAAGTGCCCCATCACCCCATCCGTATCTTTATCGGCATCAGCAAGAAACGCAGTGCCTACAAAGGAACCGACATCATGCTACAAGCCGCCCAGGATATCGCTATGAAATATCCGCAGTCAGTAGAATTGAAAGTGGCAAATGGTGTCTCGTTTAACGACTATCAGCAAATGATGAATAACAGCGACATGATACTCGACCAATTGTATAGCTACACGCCTGCCATGAATGCCCTATTGGCTATGTCGAAAGGTATTGTCGTCGTAGGTGGCGGTGAACCAGAGAATTACGAGATACTGGGTGAACAGACATTACATCCTATCATCAATGTGCAACCAAATTACGAAAGTGTCTATCATGAACTTGAACAGATAGTACTGCATCCAGACAAACTGCCAGAACTCAAACTCCAGAGCGTGGCGTATGTTCAAAAACATCACGATTACCTAAAGGTGGCCCGACAATACGAGGCTTTCTACAAAGAAAAAGGCTGAGACTCTTTCGAGCTTCAGCCTTTATTCTTCTGAAAGGGATTTGCTTACTCAGCAGCGGGAGCCTCAGCTTCTGCAGCAGGAGCTTCCTCAGCGAGAGCCTCAGCAGCAGCTTCCTCAGCAGCCTTTGCAGCCTCTGCCTCAGCCTTAGCAGCCTCAGCAGCAGCTTTCTTCTCAGCTACCTTCTTTGCAATCTCTTCATTCACTTTCTTCTCCTGTGCAAGTTCCTTAGCAGCAGCATCCTTCTTAGCCTTAGCCTCGTCAGCAGCTACTTTCTCAAGTCCCTTCTGCTTGTCAGCCTTCCATGCGTCGAACTTCTTCTGGCATGCAGCCTCGTCGAAAGCGCCCTTCTTCACACCGCCACGGAGGTGCTTCATCAGGTAAACGCCCTCACGGCTGAGGATGTTACGAACGGTATCGGTAGGCTGTGCGCCTGTCTCTACCCAGTAAAGTGCACGATCGAAATTCAAATTTACTGTGGCAGGATTGGTGTTAGGGTTATAAGTACCAATCTTTTCAGTAAATTTACCATCACGTGGTGCTCTTGCGTCAGCGATTACGATGCTATAGAAAGCATAACCTTTGCGACCGCCGCGCTGCAATCTGATTTTTGTTGCCATTTTGTTGTTGTTTAATGAATTAAAATTTGAATCTCATGCCATTATCTCGTAATAGCGGCTGCAAAGGTACGAAGATTTGAGTAAAAAACCAAAAGATTTTCGATTTATTTTGGTTTATCACTTTTTTTGTTTACTTTTGCTCTTCCTATGGAAGGTTTGTCAATATTGATTCCTACCTATAACGATGTCTGTGTGACATTGGTACACACGCTGTATGCGCAGGCAGTTGCCAGTGGTATCCCATTCGAGATACTGGTGGCAGATGATGGCTCTACCGACCAGAAGTCCATCCGTGAGAACGCTTCTATCACACAATGGAAGCATTGCTCTATTCTTCGGCGTGAGCAGAACGCTGGACGTGCAGCCATTCGCAATTTCCTAGCTCAGCAATCATCCTTCCCCCGTCTTTTGTTTGTTGATAGCGATATGGTGGTATGCCGTGCTGATTTCTTAACGAAATACCTTGCCTGCGATGCGCCTGTCATTGATGGAGGCATCATAGTAAGAGGTGGATCTGAAGACAATCTGCGTTCTCGTTACGAACATGCTGAGGAAGACAAGCATAGCGTAGAGCAGCGTAACCTCCGACCCTATCATGATTTCCATACTGCTAATTTTTTGATTCAGCGCGACCTGATGTTGCAGATTCCCTTTGACGAGCGTTATAGCCATTACGGATACGAGGATGTGGCTTTTGGCATCACGCTGAAAGCGAAAGGAATTCCCATCAGTCATATTGACAATCCCTTGAGTTTTGAAGTATTTGAGACTAATGACGCTTTTCTTCTAAAAACGGAAGAAGGACTGCGTACACTCTATCTATTCCGCAACGAACTAAAGGATTATTCACGATTGCTGCAGTTTATTGAAACCAAGCCCCGCCCTGTGTTAGCCTTGGCTGTTTTCATTTATAACCTATTGGGAACTATCATTCGACGTCAACTCACAAGCCGCCACCCATCCCTTCTGTTATTTAAATTCTATAAGGTTGGGTATTACCTCCATCACGCTAAGGAATCACTATCGTCTTCAGCCAATCCTTGAGATAACCCCTATACTGGTCTTGCGAATCACAAATAAGCACCAGGACCTGTCGCCCGTCAGCCAGTCGTGGACCCAGACACATACCTTCGTAGTTGGCAAAACTGCGAGCCGTCAGATTGATTTTTGTCTGGAATGATGTGAGCAAAGTCTTTTCGAGCAGGCTACCCTCTTCAACCTCCTGCGGATTCACTACGTAAATGGTACACTTGACTGAAGAGCCTATCTTTTTCTTGGTGATGAATATCTCACGTTCCAGTAGCAACAATCTGCCATCAGGCAGAGCTGTCATTGCCGAAATACCTGTAACGGTTCTTCCCTCTTGCTGTTGCTCAGTAGCAGCATCCATCTTATAAAACCACATACCGGCAGGCACCAGACTATCATTGAAACACTGCAACCGTTGTGTGTCCTCACCTGCCAATGGTGATTCTGAAGTTATCCAGAACCTGCCCGTCTGTTGCTGATAGGTCAACGACTCCAATCCGGCATTCTTCCTGGCATTCTTGAACACGGACGGCATCTTCAGTTTCCTGCCTGTCATAATGCCGCTCAAAGCATATTCCAACACCTCATTGTCGGCTTCACCACCTATAAATACGGTACTGTCAGAGGGAAATAAGCAAATACCCTCTTCGTCACGATTAGGCATTCCCGATGAACGGAAACCGTCTTCCGAAGCATGAAGGATATTACCCGTAATCGTGTCGATGTCAATCGTAAAAAGATGAAATCCGCTTTCTGCAGCCTTGTCGTTGACGACTGCATAGGTGTTGCCTCCCAACCAAGTAATACCGCTGTAGTTGCCTGCAGGTATTGTAGTATGGAACGATCGTTGCTTCCGTATTTCCACTCCACCATCCTGGGCAAAGGCATTAACGGATAACAGCCACATGCAGATGACCAACAGCTTATTCATAGTCGTCAACCACCGAGTTGATAAAATCCATCATGGGTTTAGCCGTCTGGAATATCTTTACCATCTTGTCGAGCCACTTATCGCCCTCGAAGAACGACTCCTCCACCTGATGCCAGGCACAATAGTCTTTCAGACGCAGATAGTGCAGATATGGATAGTCACGGGGGAATCCAGCCGGACTTGTTTTCAGTTTCGCCAATCCAAAACCCTGAGGACTATCCCAACTGGCCTCCTCGGGAGCATTGAAATACTTTTTAAAATCTTTTGACTCCACACAGCGCAGCCACTCCTCTTCATTCGCCATTATTTCGTTGCGACAGGAAGTAAGGATGTTCGTAGGCAACCAGTAGTTTCCAACTGCCAACAGACAATGGTCTGGTTCCAGATGAATATAATAGCCGCCTCTCAGAGCCTTCTTACCATGAGCATTGATATAGGCTCCGAAATGATTCTTGTAGGGTGATTTATCGGTTGAGAAACGAGTGTCGCGATAGAAGCGATAAGTTGCGTCCTTTACAGTCACATGGGCTATCGAATCGTCAAACTCAGCAATCCTAGCAATAGCCTTTACAACACTATTTTCAAACTCGGTTCTTGCTGCCTGATACTTGTCCTTATGCTCCTGGAACCAAGGACGGTTATTATTCTTCATCACTTCCCTGAGGAAGCCTAATACCAATTTCGTATCCATCTCTGTTTCCTAATCTCTTGCCTTTACTAGTCTGACTTCATATATTTCTCCAATCTGACGATGAGGCTTTGCTACAAACTTCACACGTACCTGTTTCTTGCCCTTCAGCAAATCAGCAGGCACTTCGTATGTCTCGTACTTAAACTCAGAAATACGATACTTGCCTGTGTTGTTCACAGTCTTTACCAGAACATCATCGACAAAGATATCAAACTCGTGACTCTTCCACTCACCTACACCCCAGTATTTCAAGCGCAAGGAGAGATTGGTCTGTCCACCAGTCTGCATCAGATAGCTGAAATAATGACCATCGTTAGCATCGCGGTAGAACACGTCATTGGAATTACCAACAAACGAGTTGTCGGTCTCCATAAAGTGGTCACTCTCCGGCTGCTGCTCACCAGGCTGAACCTTGTCAACGGTACGGTCTTCTAATTCCTGTCGCTCCCGTTCCTCCTTAGCCAGATTGTCGAGATATGCTTGATAACTGTCTTCCGAAAGGGCGAGCCAATACATCATATAACGGGCATCATGGAGCTCGAAGAAAGGCATCAACTCGTTACGTATCTCATTCACCATCTTCGTAGAAATAGTAAAGTGGAGCGGTTTGCCTACTATGGGTTGCAGTTGGTCTGCGATACGTTCAATCTCATTATTAATCAGGATAGGAGCCTCATTGACCGGGAGTTTCCTGCCCACGGCAAGCTGTCCGAAACGACTATCATCAGCAATGAGGTGAGCTAAATCTTCCGTACCCGTTTTCATTGCTAACATCACAGGACCATGCATTAGGGCAATATACTGCGGCAAGTTGGGCAAGTACTTCACATAATTATACATCGGGAAACCGATCTCCACCACATCACCTTTCTTCCACTGGCGGTCGATGGTAACATAAGATGAGGGACCAGTGACGATGCTGACAGGCTGACCATTCACTTTGACAGAAAACCTACCTGGTTTCACCCACCCTGGATAGCGTACTTGCAGGGCAAACTTGCCTTTGCCCTCTGAAATAGTGAGCTTGCTGGTCTCGCTATAGGGGAAAGTGGTTTCCTGACGGAGTTTGATGCCTTTCTCCTTCCAATTCAGTTCTGAAGACACGAAAAGGTTGACGTAAAGGGCATTGCCCACATGGGTATAGACGAACTGTCCGTATTTACCGTGATTCTCCATTCCAGTACCTACGCAACACCACATAGCCTCGTTGGGGGCTGAATAGTTGCGATAATGACGCGGACGGGCTGAAGTGAAATAGACATATCCCCCATGCTCAGGATGCTGAGTAGAGAGAATGTGATTGAAAGTTGCCAATTCATAGAAGTCGGCAAAGCGTGCCTCTGGGTTACGACGATGCAGATCCTCCGTCAACTTCAGCATATTGTTAGTATTGCAACTCTCAGGACCGTCAATGTCGTTCACGAAGTCCTTGCAGGCCTCTTTGCTGGGGAAGTGTTCACGACGACTGTTACCGCCGAAAGCCAGCGAGCGCTCACCTGTGACGATATCCCAGAAATAAATACCAGCGGTGTGGTAAGCCTCATCACCAGAAAGTTCTGCTATACGTTCGAATCCCACTACCTTGGGAACTTGCGTATTGGCATGCATATTATCAAGACAGTCACGACGCTGCATCAGCGGATGGAGGAGTCGGCGATGCGAGAAACGCATAGCCACATCCAAATACTTCCGTTCACCTGTGATGGCATAGGCATCGGCCAGCACCTCGTTCATACCACCGTGCTCCGTATCGAGCGCACGCTCCATCTGAGCATCAGTAAGACCCGATGTCAGGTCGATAGCCCAATCACAAAATTCAAGGAACAACTTCTTTGCCTGTTCATTACCACAATAGAGCCATGCATCGCGCAGACCTGCATACATTTTATGTATATTATAGAACGGCACCCAAGCACCTGAATAGGGTCCGAAGTCACCTTTCTTGAAAGCAGACCAAATGCGGGCACTTCCCGGTACACCGCCTACATAGCCTTTGCCCCAGTCGGGATGGTTCTTCGCATTGGCGTCTGCACAAGCCTGCAGTTCACTGATCCAATAATCAAGCCTCTCCTGGCATTCTTTGCTGCCTGTTGCTGCATTGATGGCCAAAGCAGTCAGATAGTGACCACCGACGTGTCCATCAAGACCGTCCCAGTTAGGATACGACAGTCCCTTGGGAGTGAGTCCTGCCTCTTTAAGATAAGGTGCCAAGAGCCGGTTATTATCGTACTGCATCAGTACCCTTATATTCAAGTCGCGTGCCTTTTTCAAAGGTCCGCCAAGCAGTGTTACATCACTCAATGGAAATTCATCTGCATAGAGCTTGTCTTGCGCCTCTGCACCTACTGCTGCAAGCGCTAAGAGAGCTGAAAGAATCATTTTGTTCATAGTCGTATTATAATAAGTTGCCTACAAAATTACAAAAAAACTTTAAACTGTAAACCATAAACTCTAAACTTTTTATTATCTTTGCCTATCATTTCTATAAAATGCAATAAGAATCATGACAAGAAAGGAAAGATACGACTTTGCCATCCGCTATTTCCGCAAGGAGATGCCCGAGGTGCAGACGGAACTCGAGTTCGGCAGTGTGTTCCAACTGCTGGTTGCTGTAATACTGAGTGCCCAGTGCACAGACAAGCGTATCAACCAGGTGACACCTGAGTTGTTTCGTCATTTCCCTGATGCCAAGTCAATGGCAAAGGCTGAGGTCGATGATGTGCTGGAATATGTGAAGAGTGTCTCCTATCCTAACTCCAAAGCCGACCATTTGGTAAAGATGGCACGTCAGTTGGTGGAGCATCATGGAGGTGAGGTTCCTGAGGACATGAATCTCCTGCTCGACCTGCCTGGTGTAGGTCGCAAGACTGCCAATGTCATACAGAGTGTAGCTTTCGGCAAATCGACAATGGCTGTCGATACACATGTATTTCGTGTAAGCCACCGTTTGGGTTTGGTGAGCAAAAAGGACGACACGCCCTACAAAGTTGAGCAGGTCTTAGTAAAAAACATACCCATGGAAGATATTCCACGGGCACATCATTGGTTATTGCTTCATGGGCGCTACATCTGTACTTCACGTCGCCCCCATTGCGAAAAATGCGGTTTGGTCAGCGTTTGCCCCTCTGCCACCCTTTCATCATCTTGCGATGGAAACGGTTCTCGGCATTAATGCAGTCATATACCTTTGAAGCAGGAATAACCTGTATCATCTTTTTGTGATAGCACTGTTCCAACTGCTTAAGTTCTATCTCCAGTTTGTCGCGCTCACGGATAGCAGCTGCACATCCTTCTTCATTGGCAGGTTTTTCCCTGCCTAGGTCGCGTTTCTTATTATACAGGCAACGCTGTTTCTTGTGCATCTCACGAAGCAAAGGCAAATATTTCGCTGCCTCCTCGTCGCTTAACTTGGCCTCCTTCTTCACGTATTCAGCCAATTCTGCTTCGAACTTCTCGGGCGAGAATTTCTTTTCCTGAGCGTCACAGACAGTGAACAGCATCATCAAGACAGCAAAGCATACAAATCTTTTCATATTGATTGTCTATTAATTTTCAGCCAACAAGGCATAAATATCATCATTATCTATCATCGCATAGTCAACTGCCTCGTCAATATATTGGTCGGAAACGGCAACGGCAGGAGCCTCTTGCGTGTCATTATTCTGATTTGAGAAGTAAACGGTCGCACTGAACAAAATGACCAGCAGACAAGCTGCGGCATACATCCACGCACGAATCACCATGCGCTTGGCTTTTGGCTTCTCTTCAGGCAAAAGTTCCATCACATGTTCTGCAAAACTGTCAAAGTAACCTTCAGGTACCTTGAAAGGATTATGTTTTGCCATTCGTTCTTCTATGTATTTTTCTTCGTTCATCAGTAAGTCTTTGATAATTGGACGTATTTCGATTCAAAACGTTTAATCACGTTCATGAAAAAATTCTGCTATTTTCTTGACGGCAATATGATAGGAAGCCTTTAGGGCTCCTTCTGTCGTATTAAGTATCTCACTGATTTCGCTGTATTTCATCTCCTCATAGTATCGGAGATTAAACACTGTGCGTTGCACGTCGGGCAGTTTGGCTATAGCCTCCTGCAACTGTGCTTCTGTCTCATCTCCGTCGAAGTAGTCGTCGGCAAGCAACGTATTGGCTATCCCTGAGGTATCGTCGGCACTCACCGTCGAGGAATTTTTCTGTCGGCGAATGAAATCGAGACTCTCATTGACGGCTATCCTATAGAGCCATGTGGATAATTTCGAATCCTTGCGAAACGTATTGAGATTGGTCCAAGCCTTGAGCATCACATTCTGCATCACGTCATTGGCATCCTCATGCGTCAACACGATACGGCGAACCTGCCAGTAAAGCTGTTCACTATACTGTCGCACCACCAACTCGAAAGCCTTTCGTTGAGTTGACGGATCAGATAGCATGGCTATCAACTGTTGTTCGTCGATGGTCATCAGATAAATTTCTTTAGATGATTCCAGATGAGCTGGTCGTAACCGTAAACGTCAGGATAGTTTCTCACTACTCCATTCTCGTCCGGATAGATGGTATAATATAATATATAAAGAGGTACGTGAGGCTTCACAGGCATATAGCTTATCAGCTTATGAGGCAGCTTACGTCCATTCTCGTTCTCTTCAGGTGTATGCGAACTAATGTATTCCTTTCCCTGCGCAGTGACAGGTGGAATATCCATAGAAATGCGTATCTTGTCCAATGTCCAGTCGTCGATATCGCCCAACAGGAAATGCGCCAAGTCGAAGGGACGCTGCACACGGACACAGCCGTGCGACACACCTCGCCAACTGTTCTGGAAGAATGCTGGTGTTGAGGTGTCGTGCAGATAAACCGAGAAATTATTCTTGAAACGGAACACTATACGTCCCAGGGAATTGCCACGTCCGCCATTCTGCGACACGCGATACTTACCACTGGCCAGCATTGCTTTCGACACACTGCCTATAGCCACTTTTTGCCCTGTTGAACGATCGGCAATATAATAGCGGTGACGGGCAAAATAACTGCTGTCGCCTGCATGGTGCATCACGTCGTTTTTGATAATACTCTGCGGGATATTCCATTCTGGGTTCACCTGCATGTATTCTATGGCACTGGTCAGCAGAGGCGTCTTCGTCTTCGTGGCACCGCATCCTATCTTCATCACCATCGTTGAGTCTGGACCGAAGGCATAAAGCATGAAGGCAGGCACATTCACCACCACACGTTTCCCCGTTGAGGGCATGGGATTCTTCTCTTGCCAACGACAACGTTCCATATTGACAAGGATGCGCTTCCTGCTGGCTTCCGACGTCGAATCGGCCAACTGGCGCAGCAACTGACGATAAAGTGCCGACTGCGGCTCCACCTCACTCATCATCTCGCCTACGCTGTCTACGGCAATCTTATGGAAAGCCTTGGCGTAGAAGTCCTTATTGGGGCGCAACACAGGGATATCAAACAGGTTGACAAACGTTACTTTCACATTGCCAGCACTGTCGGGTTTCGACTCAACGCGGTTGATGGCAGCCTTCGGATTGACAAAGCCATACCGCTGGCCTGCCACATAGGTCAGATAGGCTTTCGTGAGGTTGTATTCCAATCGGGCCACGACATCATTCACCGTATGTGTCCCGTCAAAGTCCAAAGCCTTGAAGCGCTGCAAGTCGCTCTCTATCTCCTGCACCTTGAAACCCGTGCTGGCAAAACCTATTTCGTCCACATGAATCAAGCGTTGCAACAGAGTGTCTGCCATAGGTGTCACCCCCTGTTTGTTCACCCAAAGCAACTGCCCTGTGCGCTGATAGTGCCAGGCAGTCTGACTCGATGGCGACAAGGTGTCCTTACCCCCCTTTCCCAGCTTGCCTATCTGTGAAAAGACTTTCTCAGGAGAAATTTCAAAAACGGGCGCTTTCAATTCTGAAAACGCCTCTATCGTTATATCGCGTTTCTGAATGGTTTCATCATTACAACCTACCGTGAGCCATGAAACCATCAGAAATAAAAGGCAGGTCAGATAACAATCTTTCTGACAACCTTTCCAACTTTGATAATGTAGCAACCTTTAGGTATGTTTGTTAATTCAATTCTTTGCGCGGGGCTCTCAATGCGTACTGACAATACGTGGCGACCTGTCAGCGAGATGACCTCCATCACCTGTCCTTCGGCATTGGTGATATGTACGGACTGTCTTGAAACGCTAATCTGTACGTCGCTCTTATCGTCGATTTGCTCAATGGCAAAACGCTCAGACAGCGAAGCCTGGGAAACCATTGGTAGCATGAGCAAACATGCTGCAAAAAGAACCGTTGCGAGTATTCTATTCGTCATATACAGTACATATTACAAATGCAAAATTAGAGATTTTATTTGTAAACTCCAAATATTTTAGCAAAAAAATGTGAATTACAGTTCAAAAACCATCTGTTCATCGCACAGGAAACTGTTTTCGAACACTTGTTTAGCCTCGTTCAGCAACACGTTCTCGTCTTCGTAACGTGACGAATAATGTCCCAGCAGCAACTTCCCTGCCCCAGCGTCACGAGCCACGAGTGCAGCCTGTCTTGCCGTCGAGTGATAATACTTCTCTGCCATCAGCAGGTTGTCTTCACCGTAAGTACTTTCATGGTAAAGGGCGGTCACTCCCCTGATGCGTTCATGCAGTGTGGGGATATAGCGTGTGTCGCTGCAATAAGCATAGCTGCGCGGCTGGTCGGCAGCTTCCACCAGTTTGCTGTTGGGCACTGTTTCGCCTTCTGCCGTTATCCAGTCGGAACCAGCCTTGATGTTATTAATCTGGCTGACTGGTATCTGATAGAAATCTATCATGTCGCGCCTGATATGCGGTAAGGTAGCTTTCTCCTTGAACAGATAGCCACAACAGGGCATCCGATGCTCCAGAGGAATTGACTCCACCGTCAGGCTGCGATCTTCATACACCACCTGCTGCTTGCAGGTGTCTACGGCATGAAAAACCACCTCGTAGTCGAAATTATGACAGAACATCCGCATCTGTTCCTGCAGCATGTGTTCCAGTTCCTTTGGGGCATAGACATCCAACTTAGCCGTACGCCCCAACAGTCCGAAAGTACTGATCATACCAATCAGTCCGAAACAGTGGTCGCCGTGCAGATGGGTGATGAATACAGCCGACAACTTGGTGAAACGAATGCGTGAACGCCGCAACTGCATCTGCGTTCCCTCACCACAGTCTATCATAAACTGTTTGCCCCGCATCTCCACCACCTGTGCCGAAGCATAATGGTGGAGTGTGGGCAATGCACTTCCACATCCTAATATGTGAATCTTAAAGGGTTCCAAATCGCTCAACGATTAAATCTTGTAATCGTCAGCCGAAGCCTCTTCCAGTTTGATATCCGACAAAGGTTTCTTAACCTGCTGGCGACCATATTCATAGGTATCATCGTTATCCTTGAGGATTAGCGAGTCGGGCGTCAGTTTCACAAGGTCGTAGATGTTTACCTCTTCTTCTTCGCCACCACCTTCGCGCACAGCCACTGTCTCCAGTTTTCCGCGCACCAGTCGCCAAGTCTTAAATGTCAGCGAACTCTGCTCAATGCCTTCCAAGATACCGCCTTCCTTGATACGGAACCCAACTTCGTCGCTGCCGTCCAATGGGTTGGGCATTACCCAGTTTCCCAACAAATCGGCCTGGTTCACTACTATCAGCGCCTCCGTCTTCTTCGAATTAGGCACCACAGCCATACGGTCGCCCGCCTGTAATCCGCCAAACACCTGATTGTTCTCACGTGCATAATTCAGGTCAAGCACGATAGAGTCGCCAAGGTCTGTCACTATCTGCAACGTATTCATGGCCGAGCCCTCGCCACACACACCATAGATGGTGGGGTCCTGCATCGCACTCATGTCAGTTGAATCACCATTGTCAAATGGCACCTGTTGCGTCTTTCCACCGCAACTGCTCATCGTCATAACGACAGCAGCTACCAGCATTACTACAATCCAAATCTTCTTCATCGCTTTATTGTTTATTACTTTTCATTTCTCATTTCTCTTCGCTTCCTCCCAAAGAGCATCCATTTCGGCCAGCGTCATTTCCGTCAGGGGCTTTCCCGCTTTGATGCTGTGTTGCTCAATGTAGTTGAAGCGGTTTATGAACTTCTGGTTCGTCATTTCAAGCGCATTATCGGGATTCAGATGATACAGACGAGCCGCATTGATGACCGAAAACAGGAAATCGCCTAACTCCTGTTCCGAACGCACTTTGTCCTCGCGCTTCAGCTCTGCTTCCAGTTCGCCCAGTTCCTCGCGCACCTTATCCCATACATTCTCTTTCTCCTTCCAGTCGAAACCCACATGGCGGGCTTTGTCCTGAATGCGGTAGGCTTTGATGACTGAAGGCAGCGATGCAGGGACACCACCCAGCACCGTTTTATTGCCGCCTTTCTCCTTCTGCTTAATCTGCTCCCATTTGTCCAACACCTCTTCCGCATTCTTTGCCACCACGTCACCATAGACGTGAGGATGACGGAATATCATCTTGTCACACAGCTTGTTACAGACATCAGCTATATCAAATTGCGCTTTTTCTTCACCTATCCTACTATAGAATACAATGTGGAGCAGCACGTCGCCCAACTCCTTACATATTTCATAATGGTCATCCTTCAGAATGGCATCACTCAGCTCGAACGCCTCTTCGATGGTGTTGGGGCGCAGGCTCTCGTTGGTCTGTTTGCGATCCCAAGGACACTCCACCCTCAGTCGGTCCATCACATCCAACAGCCTGCCAAAGGCTTCCATTTTCTCTTCTCTTGTATGCTTTTGTTCCATTTCTTTGGCAAAAGTACAAAATAAAATCCAAACCTACACCAATTGTTTATTATTTTTAACCACGAAACAGCAGTTATCGTGTCTTTAGGGCTGAGTTTCCTGTCGTGCGAACTTCAAGTTTTGGCCGTCAAACTCGTAGTAATTGATGACCACTGCATCCGAACCGCCATCTTCTACCACAGTCATTGTCTTGCCCTGGTGTGGCAAATCGTACCAAAGTGGCGACTTCTCTGGTGATTTCAGATGTTCGCGCTTTACCGGGCTCTCCTCAGGCGTAAGGGTGCGCTTGACTGGATCGAAATCATAGAAACAAACGAAATCGTTGCCCCCCAATACGTGGAAATTCACAGCAAAGAGCTTATGTCCGTTGTTACGCTTCCACACACAGGCAGACACCATACCAAGACCCTCTCCCTCATAAGAACTCGATTCCACATAACCGTTCTTACGGTCAATGATAGAACCCTCCTCATAATACTCATTCTTCACAACCAGCGAAGGGTTCGTCTCCTGTACGATACGGCTGCTTTCTATCGTAGGCCACACCTTATAAAACGCCTCGAACAGCGTCACAATGTCACTCTTCTTGCCTGGCACCTTGATGGTCCGTTTCTGCCAGCCCTTTTCTATATCAGCTGGCACACACATACCACCCCGACCTTCCTTTATCATACCGCTCTTACCATTGGCTTGCATACCCAAGGCAAAAGCCAACACCACTAAACAACAAATACTTCTTTTCATAACTATGTTTTTTAAATGGTTACTTACTGTTTACGCAGAGTGATACCCGCCTGCATACCCTTGACACTCTTCATCAGCGAGGCAACGGTCTTGATATTCGAATTACCCGACTTGGCACCAAGCGTCTTAAACAGGTTCAGCAGTTTGGTGGCATCCGTCACAAACTGCATGTCCCTGCCGTCTATCTGGGTGGTAATGGACAGTGCTTTCACTCCGGCTATCGACAAGATGAGTTTCGAGTCTTTCACCTGCCATTTGCCTTTCGACGTCCTGCCCTTCAGTGTCTCCGTAAAGGTACCGTCATTCTTGAAGGTCATCGAGAATTCACCCGGTTTGATGCCATATTTCGTCAGTTGCTCCTGCAATTTCGCCTCCACCTTGTTAGCAGCAATCTTCGATGCAGCTTTTGCCAGGATATTATCTGAGGTAAAGACAATAGCTGGCTCCGAGTAAGCCCATGTGCCGATAATCTTGTCTGCAGTTGCCTGCTTGTTGCTCGAAAAAACACTGGTCAAGCCTTGCACCAAGTCGCCCGACTGTTGGTTGTTTAGCACATTGCCTATTACATCGCTCACCGTCTGTGCATTTACCTGGGCAGAAGCCATCATCACCACAGCCATTGCGGCCACTTTAAATACATTACTTTTCATGCTTTTTATCTTCTTTTATTTGGATTAATTTCTGAAAAACAACGCAAAATTATAACTTTTCGTGCAAAACAAGCAAATAAAACCAATAAAAAAATGTCCTTTTATGTATTTTTAGTATTGTTCGTTTTTTCCGTTTTTTGGTCTTTTTATAGGCATCTTACAAAATATTGCACATTTTTTTTGCGAATGTGCAGAAAAGTCATTACCTTTGCACAAAAATTTGAAAATTGTGCAATGAACGACATACCAAGTTTTAACTCATATATCGTTAAAACCATTAAGGAGAATTGGCTGCTCGACGCGCTGACCGACTATAAGGGTCCCACATTGCAGTATCATGATGTGGCTCGTAAGATAGAGAAGTTGCATATCATGATGGAGGCAGCCGGAATACAGAAAGGCGACCGTATCGCCGTGTGTGGACGTAACTCCGCCCATTGGGCAGTAGCTTATCTGGCTACGTTGACCTACGGAGCTGTCATCGTGCCTATTCTGCACGAGTTCAACGGCGAGCAGATTCACAACATCGTCAATCATTCAGAATCAAGACTGCTCTTCGTGGGCGACTATGTGGTGAACATCATCAACGAAAAGGAAATGCCTCATTTGGAAGGTATTTTCAACTTGCCCGACTTTTCGCTGCATACCTGTCGCAATGAACGGCTGGAGGATGCACGCGAACATCTGAATCAGTTGTTCGGAGAGAAATATCCGATGGCATTCCGTGCGGAACATATCAACTGGCATATAGATGACCCGGAAGAACTGTGTATGCTGAACTATACGAGTGGGACGACGGGATTTTCGAAAGGTGTGATGATTCCCTATCGCGCCCTGTGGGGCAATGTGGACTTCTGCATGATGCGACTGGGTATGTGTCTGCCGAAGTTCAGTCGCATGCTGAGCATTCTGCCGATGGCCCACATGTATGGACAGGCTATTGAATTCCTGTTCCCCTTCTGTTCGGGCTATCACCTTTACTTCCTCACTCGCCTACCCTCGCCCTCGCTGATTGCCGAGGCTTTCAAGGAGGTGAAGCCTCATCTGGTAGTAGCTGTGCCGTTGATTATAGAAAAGATTATACGCAAGCGCGTATTCCCCAAAATTCAGAACAATGCCGTGAAACTGCTGATGCAGATGCCCGTCGTCTCGAAGAAGGTGAAGGAGCGCATCTGCCAGGAGGTTTATCAAGCTTTCGGCGGCGAGGCCTACGAGGTGATTGTGGGTGGTGCACCGCTGAATCAGGAGATAGAGAAGTTTATGATGGACATCGACTTCCCCATCACTGTGGGCTACGGCACTACGGAATGTGCACCACTGATTGCATACAGCGACTATAAAGACTTCGTATCGGGTTCGTGTGGACAGACTGTTGACCACATGGAGGTGAAGATTCTGTCGAACAATCCACACGACATTCCTGGCGAGATTGTGACGCGTGGCGCCAACGTAATGCTGGGTTACTATAAGAACGAAGAGGCCACACAACAGGCATTGGACAAGGACGGATGGTACCATACCGGCGACTTGGGCACCATGTCGAGCGACGGACACCTGTTCATCCGAGGACGTTCGAAGAACATGCTGCTGGGTGCAAACGGACAGAACGTGTATCCGGAAGAGATAGAAGACAAGTTGGGCTCGATGGCTATGGTAAGCGAATGCATCATTGTGCAGCGAGGCGAACACTTGGTGGGATTGGTTTATCCCGATATGGACGAGGCCAAGGAGATGGGGCTCGACATGACTGATTTGGAAGGCGTGATGGAGCAGAACCGTCAGCAACTGAACGAGATCATACCTCCTTACAGCCGGTTGCACGCCATCGAAATCCGTGAGACGGAATTTGAGAAAACCCCAAAAAAGAGTATAAAACGCTACTTATATAAATAGGAGATATGGAGAACATACCAAGTTTTAACCAGGCCATACAGCAGAGCGTCATCGACCACTGGGACCTTGATGCGCTGACTGACTATAAGGGAGCTACGCTGCAATTTCACGACGTAGCCCGTAAAATTGAAAAACTGCACATTCTATTTGAGAACTGCGGGGTAGTGAAGGGAGATAAGATAGCCCTCTGTGGACGCAATAGCAGCCAGTGGGCAGTGGCTTTTCTGGCAACACTCACCTATGGTGCTGTGGCTGTACCTATCCTGCACGAATTCATGGCCGACCAGATTCACAATATCGTGAACCACTCGGACGCAAAGCTGCTCTTTGTGGGCGACCATGTGGCCACACAGATTGACCCGGAACAGATGCCCAACCTGGAGGGTATCATCAACAACCCTGATTACTCGCTGATGGTATCGAGAACGGACAAGCTGACGTTTGCACGCGAACACCTGAACGAATTATACGGTAAGAAATTCCCTAAATTCTTTCGTAAGGAACACGTACATTATTATATAGAAGAGAACGGTGAGGAACTGGCTATGATTAACTATACCAGTGGTACGACGGGATTCTCGAAGGGTGTGATGGTGCCCTACCGCGCCCTGTGGTCGAACTACGACTTTGCCGAGCACGTGCTGGGCGAAACCATTGACAAAGGCGACCGCATCATCAGTATTCTGCCTATGGCTCACATGTATGGTATGGCATTTGAGTTCATCTTCGAATTCCTGCACGGCTGTCATGTTTATTACCTGAACCGCATCCCCTCGCCTGCCATCATCGCACAGGCCTTTGCGGAAATCAAACCGAAGATAATCATTGCCGTTCCACTGGTGATTGAGAAGATTATCCGCAAGAAAGTGTTCCCCAAACTGCAGAGCAACCGCATGAAACTGCTGTTCAACATGCCTGTCATTTCGAAGAAAGTGCGCCAGATGATATGCAAGGAAGTGGTGAAGGCCTTCGGCGGACATCTGTACGAGGTGATTATAGGTGGTGCTGCCTTCAACCAGGAAGTGGAGTCTTTCCTGAAGAAGATAGAATTCCCTTATACGGTGGGCTACGGCGCTACGGAGTGCGCCCCAATCATCTGCTATCGCGACTGGAAGACTTTTGCTCAGGGTTCGTGTGGACAGGCAGCCTACCACATGGAGGTGAAAATCAATTCGGAAGACCCTGCCCACGTGCCTGGCGAGATACTGGCTCGCGGACTGAACGTGATGCTGGGCTATTACAAGAACGAGGAAGCTACACGCGAAACGCTGGACGACGAGGGTTGGTACCATACGGGCGACTTGGGCACTATGGACTACGACGGCAACGTATATATCAACGGACGTTCGAAGAACATGCTGTTGGGACCTAACGGACAGAACATCTACCCCGAGGAGATTGAAGACAAGCTGAACTCGATGACGATGGTGGTGGAGAGCGTGGTAGTGCAGCGCGACACGAAACTGGTAGGACTGGTGTTCCCAGACTACGACGAGGCCAAGAATCTGAACCTCAACGAAAGCGATATCAAAGCCATCATGGAACAGAACTGCCAGCAGTTGAACGAACAACTGCCTGCCTACGAGAAAATAGCGGAAATAGAAATCCGCACAGAGGAATTTGCCAAGACGCCGAAACGAAGCATCAAGAGATTCCTTTATCAATAAACAAATAGTAAAAATTAAAAAATGTAAAAATGTGGCTTCGGGCTGCATT